>Ga0070750_10000023_pt1 | contig 55149 bp, 65 predicted proteins | sample VirMetDEL_Nov_24_FD_77013 | JGI IMG/M metagenome (GOLD analysis project Ga0070750, IMG submission 77013) | Aqueous microbial communities from the Delaware River and Bay under freshwater to marine salinity gradient to study organic matter... | ecosystem: Environmental > Aquatic > Marine >...
CATCAAAGGGTTTACCAAATGTTAATATTTGATTCATATAGTAATGAAATGCTCCATCTGCGTTTTTAAAATTTATCATATCTTTTTTCTTTTTTTAGGATCATATATATCTCCCCAAATTGGCTTACGTTTTCTTCTTGCGGCTTCTATTTGTTTATTACTATATTTATCATAATAGTATTCGCAATATTTGTAAACTTTTTCCATGACATCTTTTTTGTCATAAATTTTAGGGTCGAGATTTTTTTTGCCCTTTATTGTTATACCTATTCGCCATTGAGAATCACCACTTACATAGTGATACTCTGGGTTTACAACTATATCATTTTCCTCACACCAGAAATAAGGTATTAAACCATTATTTTCCCTTGTGTGATCTGGAAACTCTGAATTATTGTTATCTAACTTTCCCATGGCAAGTCTCCTACATTAGCTTCTGTTACTATTGGTATATAACTACCAGACTTTGGTTCCCAGTTAAAATGAGCTTCAGCTTGGTTTTCACCTAAGTTTTGAAATTTAACTTTCAACACTTTAACTTTAACAGTTTGAGCTTCATAATCTCTGTGAACTAATAAACCGTGGTAACTAGCATCATACCATTCACCACCACCTTTAATGCTGTACATTGTTGGTTCTTCAATTTTACCTTCTTTATCTCTGTACATTTTAGTAGGGTGAGCAACAACCATAACTAATACATCATACTTTTTAGCAAATGTCTCGATCTTAGTTAAATACTCCATGGTATAACGATTAACATCTTCAGATTTACAGTCGACGTCTCTAATTTTATTAAAAGGATCGATGACTAAACATTTAATACCTTTACGTTTTACAAGCTCAGCGCCTTTACGTAATACATTTTCTAATGTATACCTATCCATATCAATAAAATAGTAATTATCATTAATATGGTTTGTGACTTGTTTCCATTTAGCGGAACTAATGTCTTCTTTAGTTGGCATACCTTCCCATGTTTTACGTATCAGCTTATGAGCATGTAAAAAATTAGGTTTGTTCTCTGGTGATGCAAAAGCTGTTTTCCAGCCGTAGTTTTTATTATAACCTATACACATTTGGTCTACAAAATCTGATTTACCTGATGATGGTATACCTGTAACAGTTATAAACTGTGAGGTATATGTAGAAAATATCTTATCGAAATTATCTAAACCAACTTGAAAACCAGGTTTAAAACCGTTGTGTACAAAGTCTAATAAATCAGCCTCTAAGTCTCTAAGAGTTGAAACGCCTTCTAACGGAACTTGTGTAGCGGTTGTTATAACTTTTCTAAGTTCTTCTGCTCCATGTTCCATTAAGAAGCTATTAGGATCTTTGTTACCATTGAAATCTACTAAGTAGCAAACTTCAGCACCAAGACGTCTAATAAACTCATATCTTAAAGCTTGTCCAGCTTCATCAGCATCGACTGCTAGTATAATTTTTTCTTTATCTTCGAAATAATCAATACAATTATCTAGATAATCTAAATTATTATTATTTAACGTAGCTCCGTTAGGAACTGATATTACGTTTTTAATTCCAGCTTCGTGTAATGCTAAAGCATCCATTTCACCTTCAGTAATAACGCACCAATCATATCCTACAATACTATTAATATTGTAGAATATTTTTTCAGCACCTTTGTATAGCTTAAAGTTTTTACGACCATCTCTATACTTTACATTAATAAGTTCACCACCCATAACGTAATTAAATTGTATAGTATTTTCTTTCTGGCCTGTTTGAGGCATATACTCTTCACCTGTTGTAACATTTAAGTCGCTTAGGGTTTGTTGAGTTATGCCTCTAGCTTTAAACCATTCAACGGCCTTGTCTTTAACTGGCTCAAATACTTCAACCGGTATTGGTTTAACGTATTCTTTAGTTGCATTACCCTTACGTTGGTAAGTATGTAATTGAAAACTAGTGTCACAGTTATGACAAGTACCGAGACCACGTTCCCAGTCATAAGAAGCACATTGTGCTTTCCTATTTTTAGGTTGTCTATCGTGGGAACACAAAGGACAAATCCCTTGTGTTTTACCCGCTTCTAAACCATGTTGATTGAACTGGTCAATCTTAAATCCATTGATCTCTGTGTTTTCTATATTCATATTAAAATGGTAAATCCTCTTTAGCTTCAGTAGATGCAGATGGTCCCGCTGCTACTGGTTGATTATCTCTAGGTGCAGTACTAACATTATTTCCGTTAGTCCACACAACTTTAACATTACCTAAGTAAGTCTTAGAAGCCTTAGCCTCTCTTTCTTCCTTCGTTTGCTCAACAACTACTGGACCTTGATTACCAAATTGGTCCACGTCATCATTAAGCGTTATTGTTATTGGTAGGTACTTACCTTTTTTACCTACAAATATTTTATCTTTCGGTATTTCAGAAAGATTTATTGAAGTTTTTATTATACTTGCCATATCTATTTATTTATTAAGTTAACTAATTCTTTTACTCTTTCTACAGACACTCCCATTGTTCTTCTTAAATTATCCATATGTTTAGAATAAGGGTGTAATCCGTCACTAGAATTTCTATTTACATAAAAATTCTTATTGGTCGCTCTAAATCTTTTACCAGATATTGAGCAGGTTTTCATTTTATATCCCATTGGTTTACAAGGTTTTTGTTATTAAATATTGCTTACTGTCAAAATCTTCTGTATTAAAGAACAGATCGTACGCGTCAGTAGCTTTACGTACTTTTTCTTCACCAGATTTATAAAAGTCCGGTGAACAGTCGAACAGACCTATTTGATGTGTTTCTTTGTCCATAACTATGAACAACATCTCGTAACCAAATAGGTTACTATAAATATAAGCTTGACTATCATAATTGAATTTAGAAGCTGACCATCTAAATCTATCTATATCACTAGTAGTTTTAAGATCGATTACCAATTTTTCTTCATGATTAACAATGTCTGCTTTACCTTTCCATTTGTTACCAAATATTTCAGTGACTGCAGGTACTTCAAGATCTCCTTTAATAAGACCTCTACATATGTTATTGTCCATCATTACTTCTGTCATCAATTCTATTTTATCAACCTCATGCTGTAGTAAACATATCTCACCATCAGACATTTCTTTGTATTTCTTAGTATTCCTAGTACTAGACTCTATAATCTTAAATCTTTTAAGTTTATCAGGTTCTAGTATTGCTGTATGAAAATAACCTCCTACAACCATAGCTGTAGTACGTTGTTTTTCTTTATGCAATAGTTTAGGATTTTTAAGTAATATTGATATATCTGAATTACTTAAGAACTGCTTACCATAGTCTCCATAGTAGTGTTCGTCCTGTTTTAATTTCTCAATTATTTTTTTATCCATTAATTAGATATTTTTATTCTTGTTAATCCTGATTTTTGATCTGGTGTAACGGTATATTTAGACTCGATGGCAGATATAGCACCTCCTCCTTTTATAAACTCAACAGCTTTTTTATACTGATCTACAGTCATTTTAGCTTTAGCTTTATTCACAATTCTACTTGCTTTCCCATGACTATTAGTTGAGTCAGCATCGGCTGTATCATCAATTAGAAATAAGTTGCCTAATGCATACTTCTTTCCATAAGATGAAGCCGCTCCAAATTGTTGCGCCGTTTGCATACCTTTTTGTGTAAGGTCTACGCCGACTATCGCTGTTGCTTTAATTGAATTTTCGCCATCAGATAAGATGGCTGTTGATTGAATTATAGGGGGATTGTGATCACCCATTACAAGTTCTTCTTGAACTCTGACTGATACTTTCTCTCTAAGTAAAAAAGGCTTTACTGCCTCTAGTATGTCTTCTGCTTTACGGAAATGATATTTTCCGAAAGAATTATAGGAAGACTTTTTTGCTTTTAATTCCGTTTGTATAACGGCTAATTTTTGGTTTAAATCTTTCATGGTTTATTGTTTTGGTCTATAGATATAATTACATATATTTATTAATATTTACATTGGTGGATTGAGTGTAACCTACAGGTAATCAACCACTTGCGAGTACTCAACCTTCTCGATTAACTTATCAATTGCAAGCTTTTTTAGCTGTGAAATACGCACATAAGAGCTACTACCTTTTATTCCTAATATTTCTGCAATTTCTTTAGCTGAATGCTTTTCACAATCAAGCCCATAAGACAATCTTACTACTTGAAATTCTTTAGGGTTTAAGTATTGCAACATTAGACCTTTTAAATATACTGCTAATAAATTTTGATTATACTTACTTAAATCGGGTATATTATAAGCCGCTGCTTGCTGTTCTGGTGTACCATCATCAAGGCTTGTGAATACTGAGTTAAAGAATAACTCTACAGCCTTACGATCTTCACCAAAATCTTTTCTGATTTCGTTTAATTTATGTTCAGGTAAACGCATCGTACCTCTATTGTTGTTAATACCTCTACGTATAGCGCCTTTAATTCTTTTAGCTAAAAAAGATTTAAGTCTTTTTGATGGTTCTTCTGCCTCTAGAATTGTGTCCCATTCTATTCTATCCACGCCAGCTGTTAGACCGTAGTTACCTATTGATATAAAATCATTTATAGTTAACACGCCACTAGCAGCTTGAGATGTTGGAAATTTTCTAGCTAAATTTTCTACAAGCGGTAAAAACTTTGTTATTAGTTGATCTCGACTTAGTTCTTCATAAGGTAAGTCTGGCAATCTGTTTAACGAGGCGGACATATCATGTTTCCACCTAACGTAATTTTGTATATTGTACTTTTTCATATTAGTATCTTTTTTTATTATATCCGTAACTCCATTTGTCTAATAGCTGTAATGCTACCTTTTTTGTTATTTTCTTTTTATCGTATAAATCATATATTAATCTTTTCATTTTTCAGTGTTTAGTAATTCTTTTTCCTCTTTCAGGGCTGGATATTTATCCATACGCCTGTATATTGTTCTTGGTGTTACATTTAACATCTTTGCAAGTCTTGATATTATTATCTTATCGCCTTCGTAATTAATTTGTAACATCGCTTCATAAATATCAGAGCTTTTAACTCCGTTCATTCTACCTATTAATTGACCTACAATGCTTAGTTTTTCTGATTTAGTTAAACCACAATTCCACTTAAATATAATTTTTCTAAGTTTATTTGTTGGTGGATGTTCTAAATCTACAACACTTAAGTCATCTATAAGTCTAGCTACATTCCATTTATTAATATTAAAAGTAACAAAACCATTTTGCTTGTCAGTTATATACGTTGCTATATCCATAGCTTTGTGCTCATCCCAATCAGGATTTAAATACCATAATACTAGCATGTGCCATTTTAAACTTCTATATGTTGTTATTTTAGCTTTACTTCTGAAAAGATTATAACACTGGTATGTACCATCTTTGTAAAACAAATACTTATCTGTTTCTATATCTGGTATATCTGTAACAGGATCTCTTCTCCATATTACGCGGTTATTAATTAAGTATTCAAACTTTCTTTCCATGTTATTATATGACATAAGCCTGTTACTATTTAGATCTTTTCTGGCTGTTGTCACAGTTCGGTTTTAAGGTTCCTATAATAATTCTTTTAGAATTATCTTTTTTGTAGTTTATTTTATTAAACTTATCTATTGTTAGTTTTAATCTTTTATTCATAGTATTCTGCATTTTCTTCCCAGCAATTACTACAACAGCTAGGGTGATCACCTACGGTTAATTCTGCACCGCAGTGGTCACAATCTGGTTTATCTTTATTCATCTTGTTCTAGTATTTCATGTAACTCATCTAGAGTCATTTCTTCAATTTGTTCTTCAGTATACCCATATTTCTTTAATATAGGTGTCATTTGTACCCAAGGATTACTCATAATTTCTTATACATTTAAATAGTGGATGACGGTACGATCCCGCCTTAGTTCTTTCAAAATAAGTGAAGGTGGCACGTTGGCCCATGTATTCATGGACGTTTTGTAACATTAACGCAAGATCTTTATAATTATGACCTTTACCTGGTGGACAGCCGAACTGATTTCCATCATCATCTTGCATTACAAACTTGCCTAACGTACCGGCTCTCTTGCCTTTACCTTCCTCATAACCAACTATGTTAGCTTCAGCATCGCTGAAATCTTTGAACTTTCTAAGACTATGTGAACGCTTTTGTTGATATGGCGTGTTTAGTCTTACAATAGAACCTTCGTAACCAGCTTTTAAATTAACTTTGTGAGTTAATCTAGCGCCAGCTTCAGAAGTCATTTGCACGGTTGGCAAATGTTTTACACAATAACTTTCTGGTAAACAGAACTTGATAAAGTTATTTCTGACATCGAAACAGTCATTGTCAGGATGTATTATATCATAACAATGAAACTGTACCATTTCAGCTGAATTAAGCATGTCTAGATCGTCAGGAGTTTGTCTTCTGACTATAGATATGATTTGTTCGAAATCATCTCTTAGATCATGATTATACAGTTCGCCATCAAGTACAACTAGTTGGTTATTTTTAAACCACGGTTCTAAATCGTTTAGTATATGGTATATGTTTTTCCACACTTTACCTGTACGTGAATAAGCGGTAACTTTACCTTTATCATACTGTATAAGACAACGCACGCCGTCAAGCTTTGGTTGTATATACACTTTATCAGTGTAATCTATTGGTTTTTTGCTTACTGGGTAAGCTAACATTGGTTTATTCCTCATCTTCATCTTCTAAATTTGTTAAATCGGAGCTAAGTTGTAAGCCTAACTTATCACTTAATTCCATAATTCTTACTTTCATTATAGCACATTTTTCGTATTCTTCGCGATCTAAGTATAGATTTTGAAGCGTGACACAGCGTGCTAACTCACCTATTGTATTGTCTCGCATATTAACCTCGAGCCAATCCTCTTGTTTAGTGTCTTTAGATAAGTTTATTAGCTCCTCTGCTATAAACTTAGCTAATCGTTTTAAATTGTCATCAGATATATTATCCATTAGTCTTTGTATTTAGTTTGTAATTTACTTGTTTTACCTACAAATATGCAGTTTCTATTGTAATCAAATATGCTAATCCATATATCCTTACCGTAATCACCCCATACAACATACTCATAATCTAACCAGCCATGAGGGCAGTCAGGATTATCTATGTATACATAACCTGCTTCTTGTTTTAGTTCTGCAACTAATGATGCTGCTAAACAGCCTAATCCATTAAATACAGTACTTCTACTTCCACCTAATCCATTAACTATTTTTTTACCTTCAAGATAATCGGCTATTGTCACACCTAATCCTTCAGGGAAACCATCATATTGGTTGTAAATACTTACTATTTTCTTCTCTGGTATCTCACTAAACGATATTCCTTCTTCACGTTTAGCAATATGTATTGTTGCTCTTGTTCCCATATTATTTTATTTTTACTTGTATTATTAATGATAAAAATATAAATGAAGCTAATAATATAACAGCATCTATACTTAAACCCATTTCAGTTATAGTTATATCCATATTATTCGTCGTTTAACAGGAATGTGTCACCATATAATAAGTCCATATGACTGATAGTCAATAGATTTCTATGGTGATGTGTTACTATTCTTGTTACTTCGTGTACCCTTAAGTCTGACCAGAAACTAGCAGCTTTTAAACTGTCAATCATAGCCATTGTTGTAGTAGGATATTTTTCTAAATCTGCCTGAATACTATCGCGTATTTCAGGTTTTAGTTTATCGTATAATGTTTTCATATATCTATTATCTTACTTTATTCGTATTTAATTTGTGCACGAGTGGGACTCGAACCCACCACCTGATCAACGGTAACCTTCATACTCATTAGCTCGTTAAAACGTTTACTAATGCAAGCATTACTCCTGTTCGTGCTATCTTCCGTTTATAGGAGATTGCAGCTTGGGGAGGAATCGAACCTCCCAACTCGTCAGTTAATTGTGAATACCAGTTCTCCGCTAAGGGGTCACTATTTCACTCCAGTTCAAGCTGTTCAGAGTCGTGAGTGTGGTTATTCCGTTTTATCTCACATTGGTCCACCTGACTCAATTTAAAGGTATAATAAGAAGGATGTTTCAACCTATCATTCTAACGGCAAGAAAGTGAGATTGCTCAGAAATAAATCTTATTCCGTATCGACGTGAAGTTTATTTATTTAATATTGCATACGCGTCTTTCGCCCGTACTTTAGTTCTACTTATTATATGATAATTATTGGTTTCGATTTTTACGCGTTATTTTTCCATCTATGTCTGGAGGGCGATCTCAACCTACGTGTAATCTACTCACATCTCCAGCCACGTGAAGGCTATTATCGTTGGAGACTTACGGAATTAGTTTCCGTATTTATCATTTAATGCACCATAATTCTGCATTATACTTACTATTTTATCTCTGCTTAATCCTGAGTAGTCTGATACTACAGCGGTGTTAAACATGTTAGTTACTCCTGATTCTCTTACATCTTCGTAAGCTTGAAAGTCATCTTGTGTGATTTCTATTGTCATATTTATTTATTTTAGTTATTTTAACATAGTACCATAGCCACGTCTACGCGTTTTCTTAAGTATATAAGCTGCTTCCTCGCTTGACATGATTTGTATCTCATTACCTGTCTTGTGATTTGTTATTGGTATACAACCGTAACGCATTACTGACGAGCAGTTAATACAAACTTTGTAGCCAAGATCGAGACGACCTTGTGGCATGGTACTATTACATTTTATACATTTTGTATTCATATATTATTATTATCCGATAGCGTTTGTATTTTGTTTGTTAATAGCTATCATCTTCTGTTACATTTTCATTTATTACCATTAAAGCAGCTTTTAAACCATCAATATAACCTGTTCTGTAACACTGTGTTTCATCTTCTGTCATATTAATTTTTAATTCACTCCAGTGTGAGTAATCCCAACACTGATCCATTTCATCTGAAATTATGTATTCTATTTTATATCTCATATTATTTATATTTTAATCTAGTAAAACCATATAGGCTTTAGCGTTATTTTCTTTAAACCAGTCTAATCCTTTTCTTAAATCTTGAACGTGTTTTGGCGTATTAAATATACCTAACTCTATCATATCACTAGCACCTATAACATAATCATAGATACTAAGTTCTAATGCATTTAACTCGCAGGATTCTCCTCCAAATCTATTGGTGACTTCAGCACCTTTTTCATATACTTGGCCATTAAACCATTCAGGTTTTTCTTGTTTTTTATTCATATTTAACTTAAATTATAACGGTGACCGTTGATTATTACTTGTACACTATGATTAGGTGAAATACCATGTTTAGAGTCTTCACTTTGAACTGTCTCAAATGGTAACTGGTCATCTTTTCTTTGATTTTCCCAGTAACTTGAGTGATGCATATCCATTAGCTTTACTTGATAATCATTTATTCTATAAAAACTAGCACCTTTTTGATTTCTGTAGTAGTTTTTAAGTATATAATTACAAAGGTAAACATAGCGATCTTCATGAGTGTCTATCATTATTCGCTCTTTTCTTTTGCTTTTACGATACTTACCCGTCCATTCGCCTTCATAGTTATAGTCTTTAAGATACTCATCAACTGTACGAGTTCTATTTAGTTGATAACAACACCAACTAGCACCTTTTTTATTTACTAACATTTTACGCACATAACCACTCTTGTAAATAGAAAATCTATTTATTTCAGAGTAACCATTAGCGTACATAGTTTTAAATGGTAGCTCGAATACTTGAGTACCTTGTTTACTTTGCCAATCTTTAGTGACATCTTTTATACCGAGCAGATCGAATATCGCCCTTGCTTCGTGTATACTTGTTACTTTATTTTCTGTCATATTTTAATATTTTAATGGTTCTGGTAAGTATTTCTCATAAAGAGCACTAGATTGTTCACTAAAACCAGAGTTATCTAGTGATTTCATTACTTTAGTTATCATAAACCACTCGAATCTACCTTGTTCGTACACACTATTGTCGTCAGAGTGTTGGTAAAACCAGTCATGGCTTTGTAGTAATGTTTCTAATGTTTGTAATTTTGTTTTCATATTATTATTATCTTTACTTATTTGTATTTAATTTGTGTTGAATCCACATTAAAACACCGATTAGTATCATTATTATTATTGTTTTCATAGTGACTGAGGTAAGATTCGAACTTACACTCCATACCTTAGAAGGGTATTGCTTTATCCAGTTAAGCTACTCAGCCATATTTTAGTCTTTTTTAACTTCTTCTTCGTCAGAAGGAGCTAAATAGTCCATTAGTAATAGTAAACCTACTCCTGAAACGAAGTAAATTGACCAACCTGGTGCAAATCTTGACAGTAAAATACCCGCTGCCAAGCCAACTATTGCTATTAATGTTTTCATATTTTTAATTTAATAATTAGTAATTCCATTTTCTTCCGCTAATTCGTGTAAAAATATATCAAAGTCAGCGTTCTCTTTGGCATATCGCTGTTCTAGTAGCTCACCACATTTCTCATACTCTTCAGTATTTTCAAAGTAACTAATTACTTCGTCAATATCTTCATTAGTATGATTAAATGGGTCACCATAAAACATTGCTTTTTTATCTTTACTTAAAACCTCATCAACAGTAGATTTTAAAGTTATAACTCGGTACGAGTTGTTCATACATTTATTTATCATATTATTTCTATTATTTTTTCTTGTTTTATTTCTATATTATCTTTCACTAAACACCCATCTTTTATGTATACTAAATCTTTCATTCCTAAAGTGTATAAGTATTCTTTAGTATAGTCAGTGTTATATTGTAATATTTTATTAATCATTAGTTGTTTATAGTTCATTTACTTTATTTTTAGTAGTGGATTTACTACAACACTCAAGATTAGTTGACCATTTCTTGTCACCATTAAGGTTTTCAAGTAGCATCAACGCTTGACTAGTTAAGTTTTTTCCACATAGTTTACATTTTATTATCATATTATTATATTTTAGTGGTAGTTGTGGACTCGAACCACTTGATTGTCATCACTCGGAGAGGACTACAGCCGCCTTTCTACCTTATTTGGCATTCGTATTATTTTTAGTCGCTAAATGTTACTCAACTACGACTGAATTATTGTATTGTACACTAACATACCAAATCCGTAGGCAATTAGTGAGAAGTAACCTGCCAACAGTGCATTGATGACTACTTCTTTGTGTGTAAACTTACGCCTCATTACACTATGTCTTCATTTCTTACTGACATTGGTAAGTTGTTACTCGCAGTATAACTTTTATACTTTGCCCAACACGCCATTGTTTCTAGTTTATCTTTCATGATAGAAAACACTTTGTCATGATTATAAGTGGCAGTTTTACCATTTTTGAATTGTACATTGATAGTTGTATTTTTACCGATTAGTGATTTTCTCACCACAAATCTTTTTGAATTTATTGTATTAGTCATAATTATTTATTTAGTTATTATTGTTATTATATTTTAGTTATTATTATTATCTTTACTGTTTTGTATTTAGTTTGTGTTTATTAAAGTATATAAGTCATCAAGTGTTGATTCAGTAAACTTTTCTTTACACATTTTACTATTATATTTCCAAATAGAATTTATTAAGTATTTTAATATTATTAGTTTTAATTTAGTCATTTTAAAAGTATATTATTTGTTTATGTTATTAAAATTAGTTACAGTTACTCCGCCCACTCTCAATACTCGCAAAATTAGTTTACAATTATTAGTGTGACATAAGGCAATTAAGTTATAAGAATAACAGGCAATTGTCACATTGTTTCTTATACTATTATTATCATAACAGTAATGTAGTTACTATGATAGTATAGAAATAATAATATAGTATAGTATAATAGTATAGATAATATATACAGAGTGAATACAATTATATAATGATAATATATATAGAAAGAGAAATGAAATGGATATAAAGTGATAAACGAAGGGGGACTGGGTCAGGATATGGCGCTTCCCCTAAGGGGGTGGGGGTAGAGGGGGGAGGGGAAACACCCGGGTCCTATATTTACAATACGGGGGAGATATGCGGTAAATATTATAAACACTATGTAATTATGTAAAGTATGGAATAACGGAACTAACCGTAATAAAAAAATAAATTCAATATGGCAACATTAAAACCGACGATATCATTATCTGCATCTGCGGGAGAAGTAGCATCAGATGCTTTAAGTTTCTCAGTAACAGATTCACTTAACGTCACAACACCTATCAAAGGTTTATCTAAAAAGGCTGTTGCTGCTGGTGGAGGTGGAAATACAGTACTTGTTCCTTCAAGCGCTGGTATTAAGTACACTTATATTAAACATACTGGAAAACAAAGTGATAATTCTACAGCAACAACGAACAACTTGATAATTAACTTCGGTGGAACAGCTGGTCTTAGCTTGGGCCCAGAAGAGTTTGCGTGGTTTCCAGCTCAAGCAAGTACAGAGATAACAGGTATATCTTCTAGCTCACATACTGTATTAGTTGAATGTGCTTATTATACAGAAACATAAAATAAAATAAACTATGGCAACAGTAAAAGGAACATTATCATTATCAAGCACGGACTTACTTTCTGATGCTATATCTTTTTCAACTAGCTTTACACACGCTACTGCAAAGAATTCAACAGGTCTAGCGAGGGAAAAAATTACATCGACAGCTAAAGGAACCGCTTCAGGTCAAGTTACGTTGTATACAGCAGATGACTACGCGGCTATTGCATACTTATATATTAAGAATACAGACACTACGGCTGCAAATAAAATATATATATATAATGATTCAACAACCGGCGATCCTATTTGGATGCAGTTGAATGGTGGAGACTTCGCTTTTGTACCGATGCATGGTGATAAAACATTAAAAGCTTACGCTCCAAACGGTAGCGATCCAGTTATAGAGTGGATGGTTTTCGGAACTGATCAATAAAACAATAAGGAAAATCCTTATACCTAATAAATAAAACCAAATAACATGACATACATATACTATAAGAGTAGTACATATACTACAGAACCTAAAATTTCAGAGAAACAAATGGATGAATGGAAACATTTAGCCACAAAGAAAAACTGGAGAATAACGCAACTACCTAACGGGTTCTATCAAACAGAGGTTAATAAACCTGAAGATAAAGAACAGTGGGTGGATATAACAAGAAGAGAGACAATGGAAGGAGCGGAAGCTGCTATTGAAGGTAGCGTAGAACATTTCTCTAAAAAACTAGAATATATAAAAGGACCTAAGGTCGTTAAAACATTTAAGTAATATGGCTTTTAAATTAACAGGAATGACATTCGGAAAGGGGACAGGATCAGAGTCCCCTAATAAAGCTGTTGGTGCAGCCGCTGCTGCTGCTGAGGTTGCAAATAAAGGTAAGCAACAAAAAATGCCAAGTGTTGGTAGTGAAGAAAGAAAAGCAGAGTACGATAGAAGAGGTTGGGCTTATGATGATACAATCCCTGGTTACGGAGCTAAGACAGATCCTACTAACGCTAATGACGTTCCGCCAGCGAATGAGCAAACACAAACACAAGCACAGGTTAACACAAAACCCGTAAGTACTTTAGAAAATATACAAGAACAAGAAAAGCCAGAAGTTGAAAGACCTGATTATCAAAAAAGAAGACAGCAAGCTAGATTAGATAAAAGAAGATCTAGAGGAGCTGGTACATCAGATACATTTGATATAAGAACCGATAAAAAAGAAGCTAGAATGAAATATGGTAGAGGATCTGAAGAGTTTAAAAAATACAAGCAAGAACTGAAAGATGCTAAAAAATCTAAGCGACAAGAGAGAAAAAGTAATAGATACAAAATATAATGGCATTTAAACTAGGACAAAGAAGTAAACAACAAACACACGTAGGTGGAGTTAACGTTGTTACAACACCTTTAGATAAGGGTGCTCTAGCGGAAGCTAGAAACGATGGCACTATAGCTATCAGCCCAGATGTAGATCAAACAAATAAAAAGAATATGAACCGCATCATAAAGCATGAAATGAAACACATGCAAGATATGCAGGAAGGTCGAGCAGCTTATGGCGACAACTGGATGATGTGGGATGGTAATATCTACATTAGAAAAGATGGTAATATCGATGGACCAAACGGTAAATGGCCTGAAGGACATCCAAACCATCCATGGGAACAAGAGGCCATGCAAGCCGAAAATGAATAAGTAAATAAATTAATCGATTAAATATATATAAACATGGGATTCAAATTAAAAGGTTTTAAACCTGGTAATGGCTCTACCTTGAAAATGAAAAAAGGTAGTGCTTACAAAATTATGACCAAAGGCGCTGCAGATGTAGCAAGAACCGTACAGAGTTCTGGTAGTGCGGATGCAGGTAGAGGTGGTACTGGCCTAAAGCCAAGAGCAACTCTAAATAAAATGGCTGAAAGAGCTAGTGGAACTGGTATGAAAACTAGAGGCAAGAGAGCTGAAAGAGCTACTAGAGAAGCTTCAGTACAAAGAGCTGCAAGAGCTAAATCTAAAATGGAAGGCGTAGGGAAAGCTATGTCACCAACTAAACTGGTAAAGCGAGTCAGTTCTACAGCCCCAACTATGAGAGGACGAGGAAAAGGAGGAGCCAAAGGTACTTCTAAAGCTGTTAGAGCTAATAAAGACGGAAAACAAGCTATAGGTGGCGTTAGAATGGGTGGAAAATCTTTCGGAGAAAGAATGGTAAACCCAGCACCAACTAAATTAATAAGAAAAGCAATTAAGGGAACAGGTAAATTAGGAGGAGCTGTTTTGAGAAATGCAAAATCTGCAGCTGGATCTGGTACTGGAATTGGTAGGACCGCAGCTAAATCAGCAGGGTTATCCAGAGCATCGACAAAAGCTGGAAGAATGATCGGGTCTGCTGGTGCTGCAGGAGGTTCACCTCAAAAATTTGTAGGTGGTGCTCTTGTAAGAGTAGGAAGTAAACTTTTACCAAGAGTAATTGGTTCTGGAGGTAAGGTTGTTGCTAAGAAAGGAGCGAAGAATGTAGCGAAGGCAGTAACTTACGTACCTGAGGCTGCAGCGAAAACAACTGGACAAAAAATTGTATCTGGTCTTAAAAGCGGTGCTAAGTACATGGTTGGTGGTTACGCTTTTGATAAAGCTCTTGGGTTAATGTTTCCAGGTAAGAAAGCCAAGGATTTAACGGAGAAACAAAAAAGCGGAGTTGCGGCGGCAGCAGCAAAAGGAGCTAAATTTGCAGCAGATAAAGCAAAGAAAGGAAGTCAAGCAAATGCTTATAATAAAGCAGCAAAGAGAGATCCTAAATTAGCTAAGTTTGTTGCTGAAAGAAATAAGCACCCTAAAGGTTCTGAAGCTTACAACGCTGCGCAAAACAGAATTAACAGAGCTTATGGTGTTAAGAAAAGACATGGTGTTACTAAAACTACTGCTACTAAAGGTAGAACTACAGTAACAAGGGGTAGAACACCGGGTATAGGAGAGAGAGCTAAGATGACTAAAGACAGAGCAATAGGTGGAAGAAAACAAGTTGACCACGCTAAAAGTTACATAACTGGAAAATCTAAAGAAAGAAAAACCAAAAAAGATGCTGGTAAAGTAAAAGAAAGATTTTACGACGCACAAGGTAATTTAGAGAAGAAAGTCAAAATGAAAGGCGATGGTAAAAATCTAAGAAAAGTTAAGATTACCAAAAAGACTGCGGACACTGTTACTAAAACTAAGATCAATAAAAGAACTGGTAGAAAGGTAACTAAAACTAGAAAAAGAAGAATGGTTGGACTTGGCGACAAGTTAGCTGGTCTTGTAGGAAGATAAGAAGTAGAACTTTAAATCTACATAAATATAATTAAATTAAATCAAATATTATGGAATATAATTTACCAAATGAGTTGGTAAAAAACTTAGACTTCGGTGGTGAAGCTAAAAATAGAATTATCACCGGAGTTAATAAGTTAGCCCAAGCCGTTAAATCAACATTAGGTGCATCAGGAAAATGTGTTATCTATGAAGATGGGAGAGGCAAACCGGTCATAACAAAAGACGGAGTAACCGTTGCAGAAAGCGTAGTCTTATATGACTCGGTAGAAAATATGGGTGCAACTCTAATCAAAGAAGCTGCCAGAAATACAGTTAAAGATGCTGGTGATGGTACAACAACTGCTACAGTATTAGCTGAAGCAATAATCAAGCAAGTAGACGCTGCGGTCGCAGAAGGTCTTACAATCAGAGAAATTAAAGATGGGGTTAATGAAACACTAGAAGATGTTATTAAATATCTTAATAATATATCTATTGATGTTGAAGGTGATATGCTTAAATCTGTTAGTGCTATATCTTGTAACAACGACTATAAGCTAGGAGCTATTATAGCTGAAGCTTATGATAAAGTTGGTAAAAACGGTGTAGTACTTATGGAGGAGAGTGAATCAGAGGATACGTATGTCGACGTAGTCGATGGTGTAAAAGTTGATTGTGGTTTAACATCTCCACATTTTGTTACTAATACAGAAAAACAAAATTGTGAACTTGATAACCCATTAGTGCTTATATGTTCATCTGAAATACCTAATGTACGTAAGATACAAACTATATTAGAATATGTCATTAAAAATAATAGAGCGTTACTTATAATAGCGCCAGTGGCACAACAAGTTAAAGCTGCACTACTTATGAATAAAGTAAAAGGTACTATTAAAGTTAATATCATTGATTTACCAGGCTTTGGTCCTACTAAGAAAGATGCTACAGAAGATTTAGCAATATTGACGGGGGCTACAGTAATAAATGAAGAGCTAGGCGATGATTTAGATTTAATGAAGCCTGATCATTTAGGTGAGGCTGACTTCTGCGTTACTGATGATAAAAATACTGTGTTAACTTTAGAAGGTATGACAGAAAATATCGAAGATAGAATAGATGATTTAAATAAACAATTAGCTAAAGAGCAAAATGCGTTTATAAAAAAGAAACTTGAAGATAGATTAGCTATGTTATCTGGTAGCGTTGGTATAATAAGAGTAGGTGCTAATTCTAAGGTTGAATTAAAAGAGAAGAGAGATAGAGTTGAAGATGCCATATACGCAACTAAAGCTGCTTTGCAAGAAGGTATAGTTCCAGGTGGTGGCATTGCATTGTTAAACGCGTCTCAAAAAATTTCGACCAGCAGAGCTGGTAAGGTGTTGCTTGATGCTTTATCTTCACCGTATGAAACTATTATTGATAATGCTGGTATGAAACTTAATACTGGTATGAAAGAAGGTTATGGTTGTAATGTTATAACTAGTGAGTATGTTAAGATGATTGATGAAGGTATTATTGATCCTGTACTTGTGACTAAGTCTGCACTTAAGAATGCTGTAAGTGTAGCTTTAACTATTATGTCAGCAGATTGTGTAATATCAAATATCAGAATAGAAAATGCAGGCAGTTAACGATTATGTAATAATAGATATAATAAAAGAGGGACCTAAAAAAGTAGGTGGCTTCATATTAACAGATGATACAGATGAAACAAACAGGTATAAAAAAGCTAATATCATTTCTGTCGGAGAACTGGTGGGAGTGGATAAAACTGGTGATAGTATATATTATGATGCTATTGCTGGGCACGATATTGCTTATAACGATAATATGTACAGGGTGATACGTGCTAGAGATATAGTTATAGTAGAATAATTACTATTCGCTAAAAACGTGTAATCTCTATTAAAGAGATTATACACAAACCACAACCCATAATCCGGGAACAAAAAATCAAAAACAATTAATTAATAACTTAAAAAATATAAAAAAATGGGAAAAAATATGTTAGTATTTCATAATGGGTCAAATACCTCTTATGCAAATTACGCAGACAACTTAACTTCTATGTCATCTGCTACAACAGCAATAACAATGAGATTCTTAGGTCAAGGCGCTTCTGCTACTGCTACAAGTACTGATGCGGTAGTTTTAACTGTTACTGCGGGTAAAGAAGAAGAAATGATGGAACTTTTAGCTGGAGCTGTTGCTGAAGGAAGATCTGGAATGACAGTTGTTGCCGATGATCAAAATAGCAAATATATAAGTGGTCATATTACAGCTGTAGATTCTATATCTGTAGACACAGGAGCTGGCACATTTAAAAATGTAATAGTTGGAGCTTTTAGTTCTCACGATATTACATTAACGAACGCACAATCTGGATCTCTAGTAACTATACCAACAACTGGTGATAATTCAACTATTACGTTACCATCTTCTCCAGTAGAAGGCTGTAACTATAGATTAGTTTGTGAAGTAGCTTCAGGCGCTCACACTATTACTATTGCTGGTGAGTTTGAAGGTATTGTACTTGACAACACTCACGCTAGCACATTAGATAACACAACTAATATAGCTATCGCTTCTAATAAATTTGAAGTTGGTGATTATCTTGAGTTGATTTATTCTACTTCTGCGGCAAAATGGAAAGTTTTTGGAATGGGAATTTCTGATGACTGGGTTACAGCATCTTAATTTGAATGAGATTAACTAGTCACGATTTACGTGATTTACAAATCCTTAAGTATTACAGGCTCGTTAGAAAATGGGCCTGTAAGACTTACGGATTGACTGACGCGGATTTAGAACTTCTTATTTACTTAGATTGTAAAGGAAGATTTACGCGTCAAGAATTTATCGACGGAACATATACCATGAGTTGGGATAAGAACCGTTGGGAGAAACTAAAGAGGAATGGTTGGATAGAAACGTGGAGACACAGAAACAGAACAACCATCAAATACTCTGTATTCAAAACCTCTTTTAAATGCTCACACTTAATTAGTAGGATATATCGAATATTATTAGGAGAGGAAGATATACCTACTTCGGAAAAGAGTGTGTTTTTTACTAACCAATCATACACTGATAAGGTCATGAATAAGTCTATCGATGATATGATAAAAGATAATGAAAGATGATAAAAAATTTAGTAGGTGGCTTATTCGGCAAAATAGTAGATAATGCAGAAGGAATACTTGACAAAGTTATTACAACAGACAAAGAGCGTGATGAGGCAAAACTCGCGATTAAAAGGATATTACTTGAAGCCGAAAAAGAAGCTTTCGCGAAAGAAGTTGAAGACAGAAAAAGCGCTAGAGATATGTACAAAGACGATGCAATTATTCAAAAGATACTTGCCACACTCTTCACGGTAGCATATTTTGCTTTAAGCTTTGTTATGTTTAGATTCTTTATGATGGGTGATATAGATTTAGGCGAATTTGAAATAAGCTTTATATCAACAATATTTGGTGCTATGAGTGCTAAGGTAAATACAGTTGTCGATTTCTTCTTTGGGGGATCGTCAAAAAAAAATGAACAAATAAATAATAAATAAAATGCACGGAAAATATTATACAACAACAATTGAGCCTAATCTTGATGTGGCTAATGGAACAGCTTATACTAGTAAAGATCTTATCTTTGATTGGACACCATTTGAAATACCTAATGGTGCGGGAGCACTAGTTAATACTACGATTATTTATTTTGGAAAAGATGGTGCAGCAGCGCAAGCGAATGACGACTTAGTTCTTTATTTCGCTAAATCAAGTGGTGCTACAGCGCCTACATCACTAGGAACAGTTCACGCTGCATTAACAGCAACATCAGTTGCTCCAAGTAGAAGAAACGTGATAGGTATGACCTTTATAGATCAAAATCAAATGGTTAATAACGGGAACAGTTTAATTGGTTATGATGTTTTATCAAACACGGGTACAGGTACTAATGTGATAGAAGGACCAATGGGGGTACTATTACAAGGTGACCCGGCTTATCCTAGCACAACAGGTTATCAAACAATATGGGTAGCAGGAGTAGGTGGAACTACAAGTGAATTTGATTTTGACTCATCAGTTGCTTTAAATATGGCCGCTAGTGCAAATGTTGACGCTGATACAACTGGGGCAAGTGTTACATTAACAACTAGTGGCACTGATCCTAGAAACGTTTTTGCGCCTGGTGATATTATTACTGGTAGTACAAACACTGTTACTATGGAAGTTGTTTCTGTGGATAGCGCTACTCAAATGAAAGTAAAAAATATAAGCGCACAAATAGATCACGGCGAAATACTAAATCCAAGAAATCCAATTAAAATGGTACTTGGATTTGAGTTTTAAATAAATAAATTAAATTAAATTAAATTAAATATAATGGGAAAAAAAGAAAAAGTGATTGACCTTAAACCTAAGGTTGATAAAGTATCAGATGAGCACTTAGCTAACTTACAGCAAGTAGTTAATACTATAAACGGGTTACAGTTTAATATAGGTAAAATAGAATCACAGAAGCATCACTTACTTCATAATTTAGATGAAGCACAAAAAGGTATTCAAAAAATGCAAGAGATGTTAATGAAAGAATATGGCACCTTTGATGTTAATCTAAGCGACGGAACGATTAATTGGCCTAAAGAAAGTAAAGATGAAAAATAATATCATCAGAAAAATAACTATAGGTAAGGATTATAAAAATGATTCAATGCACTACGCTGTAGATCAGGAGGTTTATGGTGGGCATAAGATCTGTGATATAGTAGAAGAACAGGATAAGTATTGTATATATATTAGAAAGGGTGATGTAGTAATACCATGGAAAGATTTTAATAAAAACATGGCTATATCAGTTGAGTATAATCTAGAATACTAATGAAAGCTTATAAAGATTTTATAGTATCACCGATAGGTGAGAGATATAATAATTCTAAAAAAGTTGGAGAAAAAGAATTAATACTTAATACTGAAATATTTAATCATCAGTTTATAAATAGATTAGCATTAGTATTAGAAACTCCAATATTATTTGATACACCTATTGAAAAAGAAGATGAGATAATATTACATCATAACGTTTTTAGAAGATGGCATGATGTTAAAGGTAGAGAAAAAAATAGTAGATCATACTGGAAAGAAGATAAATACTTTATATCTACAGATCAAATATTTCTTTATAAGAAAAAAGACTGGATGGCTATGCCAGGTTATAGTTTTGTTCAACCTATAGTATCAAGCAATAATTTAACTAGTGAGGCAGAAAAACCTTTAGTTGGCGTTATTAAATATAGTGATGGTACTTACAACAAAAATCAATTAGTTGGTTTTACACCTAATAGTGAATATGAGTTTATAATCGAAAACAAAAGATTATACAGGGTATTAAATAAATTTATTACAATTAAATATGAATATCAAGGAAACGAAAAAGAATATAATCCAAGCTGGGCGCATAGCAGTTGAAGAGCTAATTAAAGTTGCTAAAGAAGCTATTGTTGATTCTGGCGATGATGTTTCTGCAGATAGATTAAAAAACGCCGCAGCTACTAAAAAGCTAGCTATATTCGATGCGTTTGAGATTTTAAACCGTATACAAGAAGAGGAGAACATGCTTGAAGGTAAAGTTGAAAATAAAAAAGAAGTTAAATTTAAAGGCTTCGCAGAAGGTAGATCAAAATGAGTTACGAGCAAACATTATATGCAGTAATTGAACCAGTCAAACTTAATACATTAAAAAGATTAAACAAATCTAAAAAATGGGAGTATGGTTATAATAAAGAAAACGATATTATCGTTATATCTAAGAATGGCACGGTAGGTGAAGTGCTTGATATACAGGGTTTAAAAGTAGCTTTACCTAAACAACCTAAAGAAATTTATAGTTGTAGTAAAACTAAGTCAAAACAAAAGTGGCGTAAGTTTGATCATAACCCACCTTTTAAAAGAATTAAAACTGTATTTGATTGGCAAGGATATCCAGATGACTTTAAACAAAGCCATTATGAATATATAGACGAAGAGTTTAGAAGAAGAGAAGAAGGTTTTTGGTTTATGAATAATGGTGAACCAACCTATATAACAGGTACACATTATATGTATTTACAATGGAGCAAGATTGATGTAGGTGCGCCAGACTATAGAGAATCAAATAGATTATTTTTTATATTTTGGGAAGCTTGCAAGGCAGATAAAAGATGTTATGGGATGTGTTACTTAAAAAATAGACGTTCTGGTTTTTCATTTATGAGTTCAGCTGAAACCGTTAATTTAGCTACATTAGCTAGTGATAGTAGATTTGGGATACTATCTAAGACAGGTGCTGATGCAAAGAAAATGTTTACAGATAAAGTAGTACCTATTAGTATTAACTATCCATTTTTCTTTAAACCAATACAAGATGGTATGGACCGTCCAAAGTCTGAGCTAGCATATAGAGTACCTGCAAAAAAGTTTACTCGTAAAAAAATACGAGAACGTGAGGAGATAGATGATATACAAGGACTTGATACAACTATTGACTGGAAAAATACAGGTGATAATAGTTATGATGGTGAAAAACTAAACTTATTAGTTCACGATGAAAGTGGTAAGTGGGAAAGACCTGATAATATAAAAAATAACTGGAGAGTTACAAAAACTTGTTTACGATTAGGTAGTAGAATAGTTGGTAAATGTATGATGGGTAGTACGTCTAATGCGTTAGAAAAAGGTGGTGATAATTTTAAAAACTTATACAATAATTCAGATGTTACAAAACGAAATAGAAATGGACAGACTAAGTCAGGATTATATTCTTTGTTTATTCCTATGGAATGGAATTACGAAGGTTTCATCGACGAGTATGGAAGACCTGTGTTCAACGCTCCTAGAGAACAAACAGTTGATCCGCATGGCTTAGAAATAGAACACGGTGTTATAGACTATTGGAATAATGAAGTTGATGGATTAAGAGATGATCAAGACGCTTTAAATGAATTTTATCGCCAGTTTCCAAGAACTGAAGAGCACGCGTTTAGAGATGAGACAAAAAATAGTTTATTTAATTTAGTTAAAATATACGAGCAAATAGATTATAACGAAGGTAACAGAAACTCATCTGTATTAACAACAGGTAATTTTCAATGGATTAATGGTAAAAAAGATACGCAAGTTGTTTTTAACCCAGATCCAAACGGTAGATTTAAAATTAGTTGGGTGCCAGGGATTAAATTACAAAATAACGTTATATTAAAAAATGGCGTAAGATATCCAGGTAATGAGCATATGGGTGCATTTGGTTGTGACTCATACGATATATCTGGAACAGTAGATAAACGAGGCTCAAAAGGTGCTTTGCACGGATTAACAAAGTTTTCAATGGAAGATGCTCCAGTAAATACTTTTTTCCTTGAATACATAGCAAGACCACAAACGGCTGAAATATTTTTTGAAGATGTTTTAATGGCATTAGTATTTTACGGTATGCCAATACTTGCAGAGAATAATAAACCAAGATTACTATACTATTTACGTAGAAGAGGTTATAGAGGATTTAGTATGAACAGACCTGATAAAATTTGGAATAAATTATCAGTTGCAGAAAAAGAAGTTGGTGGAATACCAAACTCTAGTGAAGATATAAAGCAAGCTCACGCAGCTGCTATTGAAATGTATATTAATGATCACGTTGGATTATTACAAGATGGTACTTATGGTACCACATACTTTAACGAAACATTAAATGATTGGTCTAAGTTTGATATAAATAAAAGAACTAAACACGATGCTTCAATAAGTTCGGGTTTAGCTATAATGGCTTGTAATAGACATTTATATAGACCTAACCCAAATAAGAGTAAAGAAAAATTAAACTTAAGTATATCAAAATATAATAACTCTGGATTTTCATCTAGAATAATTAAAAGTAAAATATGAGGTTAACACAACATTCTATAAATTTTCCATCACAAGCTGTTAGTGATTTAGAGAAGTTAAATAAAGAGTATGGCTTAAAGATAGCGAGAGCTATAAAACACGAGTGGTTTTCTGGTGCTACATCTAAGTATAATGTTTATAGAAATAATTTTCATAACTTAAGGCTATACGCAAGAGGTGAACAACCTATACAAAAATATAAAAATGAATTATCTATTAATGGTGATTTATCTTATCTTAATTTAGATTGGAAACCTGTTCCAATTATCCCTAAATTTGTTGATATCGTGGTTAACGGTATGGCTCAAAGAAACTATCAAATTAATTGTTATTCACAAGATGAGTATGGCGTAAGTAAACGTACTGCATATATGGAATCATTATTAAGAGATATGAGAGCTAAGAACTTTGATAAAATGGTTCAACAACAATATGATATAGACTTAAAAGAAAACGACCCTGAAACTTTACCAGATTCAGAAGAAGAATTAAAGCTGCATATGCAATTGAGTTACAAGCAAGGCGTGGAGTTAGCTGAAGAGCAAGCATTAAAAGTTTTATTAGAGGGAAGTGATTATGATTTAGTTAGAAGAAGATGTTTGTACGACTTAGCTGTATTAGGTATTGGCGCTACAAAAACCACGTTTGATTGGGCTGATGGAGCTAAAGCTGAATACGTTGATCCAACTAATTTAGTGTATTCACATACTGAATCTCCTTATTTTGAGGATATATATTACGTAGGTGAAGTAAAAGACATACCTATTAATGAATTAGTCAAACAATTTCCAAAGTTATCCGAAGAAGATATTACAGAATTAGTAGATAAAAAATCTTACTCTACTAATAACGTCTCAAGTGATGATAAAAATAAAGTTAAAGTTCTGTACTTTAATTATAAAACACACATGAACAATGTATACAAACTTAAAAAGTTAGGTACAGGTGCGGAAAAGGTTATTGAAAAAGATGATACATTTAATCCTCCAGTGGAGAGTATGGATGGAAACTTTGAGAGATTAGAAAGAGTTGTTGAAGTGTTGTATGAAGGCGTTTATGTTGTGGGTGCGGATAAATTACTTACGTGGAAAATGTGTGATAACATGATGCGTACTGACTCTGATTTCAACAGAGTAAAAATGAATTATCAAATAGTTGCGCCTAGAATGTATGAAGGTAGAATAGAAAGTTTAGTAGGTAGAATAACTAGCTTTGCTGATATGATACAATTAACGCATTTAAAGCTACAACAAGTTATGGCGCGTATGGTGCCAGATGGCGTTTATCTTGACGCTGATGGTTTAGCTGAAATAGATTTAGGTAACGGGACGAATTATAATCCACAAGAAGCTTTAAACATGTTCTTCCAAACTGGTAGTGTTATAGGTAGAAGTTTCACAGCTGATGGAGATGGCAACCCCGGTAAAATACCAATACAACAAATAAACAATGGCGTAAATGGAGGTAAGTTACAAAGTTTAATACAAACTTATAATTACTATTTGCAGATGATAAGAGATGTGACCGGGTTAAATGAAGCAAGGGACGCTAGCACGCCAGATAGAAACGCTTTAGTTGGCGTACAAAAAATGGCCGCAGCTAATTCTAATACAGCTACTAGACATGTTTTACAATCTATGTTATACATAACAGCTGAAGTTGCAGAATGTTTATCACTGCGCATAGCTGATATAATAGAATATTCACCAACAAAAGACGCTTTTATTAGAGCGTTAGGTGCACACAACGTAGCAACATTAGATGAGATGAAGAACTTACATCTATATGATTTTGGTATATTTATAGAATTAATGCCAGATGATGAAGAAAAACAGATGTTAGAAAATAATATACAAGTTTCTTTACAACAAGGTAGTATTGACTTAGACGACGCAATAGACTTAAGATCTGTTCGTAATGTTAAATTAGCCAATCAATTATTAAAAGTTAAAAGAAAAAAGAAACAAGAAAGAGAGCAGAAAATGCAGCAACAAAATATTCAAGCTCAATCTCAAGCTAATGCTCAAGCTCAACAAGCTGCTGCTCAAGCGGAGGTACAAAAGAAACAGGGTCTAATGCAGGCTGAAGTACAATTAGAACAGACTAAAAATCAATTAAAAACACAATACTTACTTGCTGAAGTAGAAGCTAAAAAACAATTAATGGCTTATGAGTTTGAATTAGAATCTAAAATAGAGTCTGCAAAACAAAAAACGAACAATCAACTTGAGGGAATGAGGGAAGATAGAAGAGATAATAGAGTTGATATGCAAGCGGCTCATCAAAAACAAATGGTAGATAGAAGAAGTGAGGGTAATTCACTTAAAAGGTTTGAGTCGTCAGGTAATGATAATATTACCGGGAATGCAGGATTGAACCTGTAGTCTTTTAATTTTTAATATTTTATAAAATTTTATTATGGAAGAACTAAACGAAGAGGTTGTAGAAGAAACAACCGAACAACAAGAAGAGCAACCTTTAGAACAAGAGGTTGAGGATGTTATAGATGAAACTAAGTTTGATAGCGCTGGAGACGAAAGCGTTATTAAAATAGATTTAGATAACACGCCTAAACAAGAGCAAAACGTAGAAACACCAGTAGTTGAAGAGGAAGAGGCTGTAGAAGAAGAACAGCCTATTATGGAGGAGGTAACAGATGAAGAGCCTCAAACTATACAAGAAGCTGAAGAAGAGATAGTGGAAGCTGTAGCCGAAGCTGTTGAAACTGGCGAACCACTACCTGAGAATATTCAAAAGGTAGTAGAGTTTATGAATGAAACTGGTGGTGACTTGCAAGACTACGTTAATTTAAATAGAGATTTATCTAGTATGGATGATTCAGATGTATTAGATGAATATTATAGAACAACGAAATCTCATTTATCAGCAGAAGAAAGAAACTTTTTATTAGAAGATAGATTTGGTGTTAACGAAGAATCTGATGATGAAAGAGAAGTACGTAAAAAAAAGATAGCCCTTAAAGAGCAAGTTGCTGAGGCTAGAGCCTACTTAGACGGGCAGAAGTCTAAATATTATGAAGAAATTAAAGCTGGAGTTAAGTTAACTCCTGAGCAACAACATGCTATTAGTTTTTATCATAAGCACAACGAAGATCAAGAAGGTCAAAAGAAGTTATCCGAAGCTAGTAAGAAAACATTTTTAAATAAAACCAATAATCTTTTTAATGACAAATTCAAAGGTTTTGAATATGAAGTTGGGGATAAAAAATATAGGTATAATGTTAAAGATGTTAATAAAGTAAAGACGACACAAAGCGACATCAATAATTTTGTCAACAAGTTTGTTGGCGATGATAAAGCAACTATTGATGATGCTGAAGGTTATCACAAATCTTTATTTACCGCTATGAATCCAGATGCTATTGCTAAGCATTTTTACGAGCAAGGCAAATCTGATGCAATTAAAGACAGAATAGCTAAAGATAAAAATATCAACTTAGAACCTAGAAAAACGCACGGCGAAGTTAATGTTGGCGGTGTACAATACAAGGTTGTAGGTAAATCTTCTGAAGACATTAGAAATAGATCTTTTAGAATTAAGAGTAACAAAAAGAAAAATTAACTTTAAAAATTTATAATTATGGCAATTACAGGAGGGAATAGTTTGAATAGCGTTCCTGCTCATCAGCAACAAACGTTATCTACAAACTATATCGATTTTACTGCGTCAGGTACTACCTGGGCGCAACAATATCTGCCTGAACTTATGGAAAAGGAAGCTGAGGTCTTTGGACCAAGAACAATATCAGGTTTCTTAGATAAGATTGGAGCAGAAGAATCTATGTCTTCAGATCAAGTTATTTGGTCGGAGCAAGGTAGATTACATTTATCTTACAAAGGTAGGGTATCAGATAATAACGGTGGCGCAACTATTGATTCAGTTGCATCTGCACAGATATTGATTCAATATGATATTGATGAAGCTGAAGGTGCTGACGCTGGTATATCTAATGGTTTATCAATTGTTAACCACGGTATTAGAGTAAACGATACTATTATCGTTGCTAATGCTACTGAGGTTAAAAAATGTTTTGTAACAAAAGTAGCAACAGATACAATAGATGTTGTACCTTATGGAGAAGCTCCTACGGTATTAACTGATTCTGCTGTTGCGAAATCATCAACGATACTAGTTTACGGTTCTGAATACAAAAAAGGTGCTTCTTACCATACTGGTGAGGGTGGTGCTGCTAGCGAATCAAGAACTGCTAACGAACCTGCGTTCAAAACTTTTAACAACAAACCAATCATAATGAAAGATTACTACGAAGTATCAGGATCTGATACAGGTAGAATCGGTTGGATCGAAGTTGCTTCTGAAGAAGGCAAAAGCGGATACTTATGGTATTTAAAAGCTGAGTCTGATACAAGAGCAAGATTCAATGATTATGTTGAAATGGCGATGTTAGAAGCTGAAAAAGGTGGTGCTGGTACTGATATAATGGAATCAGCGGATGCGTTATATAATGCTACTGGTAATGCTACTGGTACTGAAGGTTTATTCGCAGCTATCGAATCAAGAGGTAATGTTACTACTGGTGTAACCGGTATTAACGCTGCTACTGATTTAGCTGAGTTCGACTCTATATTAGCTGAGTTTGACAAGCAAGGCGCTATTGAAGAATACATGATGTTTGTAAATAGACAAACTAGTTTAGCAATGGATGACATGTTAGCTTCAATGAATTCTTACGGAGCTGGAGGTACTTCTTATGGAGTATTTGACAACGACGAAGATATGGCATTAAACTTAGGTTTCTCAGGATTTAGAAGAGGTTCTTATGACTTCTACAAATCTGATTTCAGATACTTAAATGACAAAGCTACAAGAGGTGGTATTAATGATATAGCTGGCGCTAACGCGATCAGAGGTATGATGATACCAGCGGGTGTTTCTACAGTTTATGACCAAACTATGGGTAAAAACTTAAAAAGACCTTTCTTGCATGTTAGATATAGAGCTTCTCAAACAGACAATAGAAAAATGAAAACTTGGACTACTGGTTCTGTCGGGGCAACTACATCAGCGTTAGACGCAATGCAACTACACTTCTTAACTGAAAGATGTTTAGTTGTTCAAGGTGCTAACAATTTCATGATGATGAAGTAAAACTATTTATTTATAAGGGCGGTGTAATATCGCCCTTATATTTTTATTAATTATATTATATATTATATTATGGCAAAGAAAAAAGAAACAACTAAGGTTGAAAAACCTATAGTTAAAGAAACAGTGGCTGTTAAAGAACAGCCGATTGCAAAGGTTAAAGTTCCTGAGGTAAAAATTCTTACAGTTGAACATAAACCAAAAAATCAATGGGAAGTAAAAGATAGAGTTTATTATTTAAAAGGTAGAAAGAAACCTTTATCACACTCTATAAGATCAGCTAATTTATATTGGTTTGATGAAGATAAAGCATACGAAAGAGAAATAAAATATTGTCAAAATCAAAAAACTTGTTTTGTTGATGAAATGAAAGGAGATCAGAGATTAGAACATATTATATTTAGAAGCGGATCTTTATTTGTTCCCAAAGAAAAAGTTACATTGCAAAAATTTTTATCAATTCATCCTCATAGAGATCAAATATTCTACGAGCATAAGCCAGTGAAAATAGCTGAAAATCAAATTGAAATATTAGAAATGGAAGCTGATGCTATGGTATTAGCTAGACAAATGGATATTGATATGGCTGAAGCTGTTATGAGAGTAGAGTCAGGATCCTCGGTTACTAAGATGAGTTCTAAAGAACTTAGAAGAGATTTACTACTATTTGCTAGGGATAATCCTAAATTGTTCTTAGAACTAGCTAAAGATGATAATGTTCAACTTAGAAATTTTGGTATTAAAGCTTCAGAGGCTAACATAATTAAATTATCTAATGACCAACGCCACTTTGAGTGGTCATCGACTGGTAGAAAAATTATGACAGTTCCTTTTGATGAGCATCCATTTTCAGCATTAGCTGCTTGGTTTAAAACTGACGAAGGTATGGAGATATATTCAAATATCGAAAAAAGAATTAAGTAACTTTAATATTAGTAATAATTATAGCCACTCATTACGGGTGGCTATTTTTATTTAAGTGCTAACCTTTCACTTTATCATGTGACTATAATATAGTATAAAATATAATAATATGAGTAAATCAAAAGGACTTGGGGACACTGTTGAGAAAATTACTCGAGCTACTGGCGTAAAGTCTTTAACTCAATTAGCAATGAGGGCTACTGGCTATAAAGAATGCGGTTGTAATAAAAGAAAAGCTTGGCTTAATAAACAGTTTCCTTATCATAAACAAAAATAATTATGGCTGTAACTATAGATAATGTATATCAAAAAGTATTAGCGCTAGCTAATAAAGAACAGAGAGGTTATATAACACCTCAAGAATTTAATCTATTTGCGGATAAAGCCCAAAATGAAATATTTGATAATTACTTTCACGGTTTTAAAGGTGCTCAAAGAAAACCAAACGATCAAATGCTATACGCAGATGAAGTTGAAATGTTAGAAGAAAAACTACATCCTTTTCATATTGATACTACAGTTAATGTAGCAGCTGCTAATTTAGCTTTACCATCTATCCATAAAATAATAAGTATTACTAGAGCAAATGGAACTCAATTATCTCAAGTTAATAAAACTCAAATAACATTTACAGAAGGAAATCCTTTAACTAAAGCCGTTCTAACAAGATCTGTTTTTGTTAGAGAAGATTCTGGTAGCGTAACAGTTTATCCAGCTGCATCAGCGGCTACTTGGAACGTGGATACAAATGGTGATGGTCAAGTTGACGCAGAAGCTTTTGAAGTAAGTTATTATTCAGCGCCATCAGCACCTAATTGGGCTTATGTAGTTACAAATGAAAAAGCTTTATATAACGCTACTAATTCAACTGACTTTCAATTACATGTAGGTGAAGAAGAAAATTTAGTATCAAGAATATTAATGTTAGCTGGTGTAACAATACAGAAACCAGAAATACAGCAAGCTGGTGTTCAAGATATACAATTAATGAAACAACAACAAAATAGTTAATTATGGGATTATTAGACGGAACAAATGAATATCAATATTATACAGGTTCAAGCGCTAACTACGGTAACTATCAGTTTGTTACATTAGAGAATCTTATAAACGCATTTATGTATATATACGTGGGTGAAGGAAAAATAATATCTAAAATAAATAGAACAGATGTTCAGTTTCACGCTATGCGTGCAATACAAGAATTATCTTACGATATACTTAGATCTTTTAAAAGTCAAGAAATAGAAGTACCTAATAGTTTATCTATGATATTACCTCAAGATTATGTTAATTATATTAAGATAGTTAGAGTTGGTAGTGATGGTATAGAAAGAGTTTTATATCCAGCTAGAAAAACTTCAGATCCTTTTGCTATAACTCAAGATGGAGATGGTGTTTATCAATATACAGATACTGATAGTGATGGCACTGGTAATATACTAACTGAGCAAACACCTAGTGATACATCTAGTAATTTTACGGATCAAACACCAGTTAATTATCATTTGTATGATATTAATTATGTTACCGATACAGAGATAAGCCCACAAGGTAGAAGGTATGGTTTGGATCCAGAGCATACACAAATAAATGGTAGTTATTTTATAGATAACGCAAGGGGCGTGATTAATTTTGGCTCAGCATTAGCTGGTGTAACTGTAACGCTACATTATGTTAGTGATGGATTAGGTAAAGATTCAGAGATGGTTGTACATAAGTTTTGCGAAGAAGCTTGTTACAAACATATAGCGTATGGCGTATTATCCACAAGATCTAATATACCAGAATATTTAGTTGCTAGATTTAAGAAAGAAAGGTTTGCTGAAACCAGAAAGGCAAAAATTAGATTATCAAATATTAAGATAGAAGAATTTACGCAAGTTCTAAAAGGAATGGGTAAACAAATAAAATAAAATTATGGGAGAAATTAAACATGGTTTTACGGGTGGAAAGATGAATAAAGATCTTGATGAGCGTTTAGTTCAGCAAGGTGAATATAGAGATGCAATGAATATCCAAGTTAGAACCACAGCTGGAAGCGGTGAAGGTGATGGTATTGGAGATGCTGGGGTCGTACAAAATTTACAAGGCAATATTAGCATCGGTACAGCAACGGGTGATACTTTATCCGCTAGTTTTGTTGATACTGACTTTACTTGTATAGGTTCTATTGCTCACGAAAAAACTGACTCGGGTTATTTCTTTTTTACAACAGATATATTTTTAGCAGCTGATTATACTTCAACTACTGAAATAATAAAAATAGATACTATAGTAGAGCATAGTGTTAAAACTAATTTAAATGCCCCTGTAGTCGTGGATAGGTGGGGACTACAAACACCTATAATTAATGTATGGGGTAATAACAATGGAGATGCTTCAGACAACGAAGCACCAACTGGCACTATAACTACGTTCAATGCTATATCTACTCTTCCAGCAAAAATAAGAGAAGGTATGACTATAGAATTTACCGACTCAGCAAATGTTGGTAATTTTGCTACAGTTAAAATAAAAAAAATAGATGGTAATACAATACATTTATACGATCAAATAAATACTGCTGATGCTACATGGGCTAACTTTACTCATGCTAGATTTACTCACCCTAGAGCTTTACATTTTTCTAAAAAGCAACTTATTACAGGAATAAACATAATAGATAATTTATTATTTTGGACAGACGGAAAAACTGAGCCAAAAAAAATAAATATAGAAAGATGTAAAAAAGGTACTAATGTTGATGGGACTTCACATACTAAATTATTTATAACTAATCCTAATACAGAGGAGTTGGCAGATGCAGGGTCGTTAGAGCTAACTGGTTTAAATAGCGATTTACTAGAAGAGCATATTACTGTTTTAAGGCCAGCGCCTAAAACTCCACCAACGATAGATGTTGAATTAAAAGATGATGCAGAATTAGAATTCTCTGTAAGCGAGTTTTACTCAACAACTATAGAGGGTGACAGTGACACTGAAACTTTAACTAGTTTATGGGATATTCAAGAGGACGTAGAAAGTATGGTTGGTACCACAGCATTTATAGGTTCAACAGCTATTGACTCTACTCCTGATATCTTACATTACTATGGCGATACTATACCAAATTTAAGTCAAGTACCTTTTGAAATAGGAGATATTTTTGTTGTGTCACAAGAGGAGGTTGAAGAAGGTTTTACTCCGGTAATTTTTAAAGTTAAGTTCTTAGGGTATTATAATGGTTACCCTAGTTTAGAACTATCTGAATCACCTACGGATCTAATAAAAGTAGAAATAATAAAGGCACCTAATTATTTACCTAGCAATAGTATGCACGATTGGTCATTCAGGCTTGCTAATGATAAAGATTCTAAGTTTGAATTAAAGTTTGCAAGGTTTGGATATAGATATAAATACGAAGATGGTGAATACTCAGCTTTTTCTCCTTGGTCCGAATTAGCATTTGATCCAGGTTTATTTGATTACGATCCCGTAAAAGGTTATAATCTAGGTATGGTTAACACTATTAAAAAATTAACTATAAAAGATTTTATACCGTATTACACTGATAGATCTTTAGATATAATTGAGGTAGAGATACTATATAAGTCTACTGATTCACCAAACGTATACACAATAAAAAGTATTAAAAAAATAAGAGACGGTGAATGGGAGCTGTTTACGCCTGATGGTAATTTAGATAACAATGATGCAACTCAAAGTTCTTTAGGAACAGGTGCATTAGAGATAAAGTCAGAAACTATACATAGAGTTTTACCATCTAACCAAACGTTAAGAACTTTTGATAACGTACCTAGAATTGCTTTAGCCCAAGAGATAACCGGAAGTAGAGTACTATATGGTAACTTTACTCAAGGATTTGATTTAAAATATCCAGTTGGATTAAATCAAGATGTAGTAAGCGAGTCAGTTGATAATCAACCTAAAAGATCGGTTAAAACAATTAGAGACTACAAGGTTGGTATGGTATTTGGAGATATATATGGTAGAGAAACACCGGTTATAGCATCAAATAAAATAACTTCAGGAATTGATGTTTTTGGTGATGAGGAGTTTTTTGCCTCAACAGACGAATTAACTATACCTAAAGAGCTTTGCGCTCAAGCGAATAAGTTATCTGTTAAGCAGGTATGGGATAAACCAGGTTTGCCGGGCGGTGATCCATCGTCTATGACTTGGATGGAATACGTAAAATATTACGTTAAAGAAACTAGTAATGAATACTATAATCTTGTATTAGACAGATGGTATAAAGCTAAAAAAGAAAATAACATATGGTTATCTTTTCCGTCTGCAGATAGAAACAAGGTTGATCTTGAAACTTATTTATATTTAAAAAAGGCCCACGGAAGTGATGACGCTATATTAGATAAGGCTAGGTATAAAATAATAGATATTAAAAATGAAGCTCCTGATTTCATAAAAACAGATACAAGAAATTTAGGATTGGTGAATATAACTGGGGACCCAACTGATGCTGGCTCTGAGTCACCAATTGGTGCAGCTGACCCACAGATAAATGAACCATTTCTTTTAACATCACCAACAAACACTAGAATAGAAGTGCCAAATAGTTCTTGGCAAGGTTTTTTAAACTTGTATGGAGAAAATAAAAGAGGGCAACTTTTTGTTAGAGTTGTGGGTCAAACAGAAAATATAGCTTCTGGTGGTGTATTTAACAGATTAAACAGTGGTGATTATAAAAAAGTAACACATCATTATGTGAAGCCAGCGGCACAACTTGAAAATGAAGTAGGTGTAGTAACATATGATAGTTCATTTCTAGGATCCGCTGATATGGTAAATAGATTTGCGGCTATGGGTTATCCTATAGATGGTGATTGCGCTACTCAATGTTTACAGTATTATTTTGAATTCAAAGAAGATGTTATAGAAAATAAGCCAGAATTTGATGGAAGATTTTTTGTTCTTATAGAAAAAGATGAAACAACTGAAGAGACGATAGAGATAACGTCTGAAAGCGGTTTAACTTTCTTTGAGATATTTCAGTTCACAATAAATTATGTAGACTCACAGCAGTTTAGCCCAGCTAAACAAGGGCCGTATTCAAGAACTGGTGATGAGGGTAATACGGATATATATGACGCTACAACTGGTTTAATGAGTAATTTTACAACTGGTATATATGATGGTGATCCTAGGATATATACAGACCCTACAAATCCTTATGAATGGTGGGGTTGGGGTAGATTTTCACAAACTCATCCTCATAGTGGAGATGCATCTTATACTTTTCAAAATAATAATGGTGATGATGATACTCAATATGATTCTAGACAGGCCCACTTTTTTGCTTTAGGATGTAACCACTCAGTTACTGGTGATGATCATAATGACATGCCGTATAATTCGGCGGATGGGGAAATAAATGGGGATGATGGTCAATTTAATGACATGAACTTAAAGGGAACTATTAATTATGCTCAAATAACTTATCAATTTTGGCAGACATATAAAATGTTTCATAGATTTTCTGATGAATATGGATATGAAAATGTAGGGCCAGATGGTTCAAACTTAGCTAACGAGCATTTAGTGTTTTTAGATGGAGCTAGAGCTAATCAATTTCAACTTAAAGAGTATGGAACTGATATTAACACTACCACAGAGCAAGGTGTCCAAACTGTTTCTCCTGGCCAAGAATTTATAGTCACTAATGACTCGCAGGCAGAAAGTGGTAGTATAGGTTACGTAGATGCCCCTGCTATTTATAATTACAAACCTACAGCATTAGATGAAGGATACGCTTCAGAAGGTTTAGGTAGGATGGTTCTTAGTAAGCTAGGTAATTGGGGCATTGATGCTGGCAACCCTGTTGCGGGTGCTATATATAATTATTTTGCAGGTGACTCAGCTAGTGGTACTTACTTCTCTTTCGTAAATGACGAATCTGATAATGGCGAAGCACATGTGTATAAAGTTATAACCACTCATCCGGAAGACGATGATATTATTATACCTGTACAAAAAACAATACCTCAAGCTAGTAGAAATTTTGGTTGGCTAAGAAGAGCTGCCAATTATGGAGACGGGGATAGTGGCTGTGAAGATACAGAGAAACGTAGTGAGCCACTAAATATATGGAGTGGTCTGCAATACGGTGATAGTGATTATGATGGCGTTAATTTCTCAGGTGAAAATCAAACTTGTGCTGATGAATTTGGTGTTCAAAATGCACCGTGCTGGCAAAATTTAAATTTTGACATGCTTGGAGATGCGTTGGGCTTAGGACCTATGGAGCTAAGAGTTGGTGTACTAGCTAATGATACTGGTAACAATGACTATGCTTTTAATGGTGACCCATGCAACAACAGGTTCAACAAGATATGTGGACAATGCAACGTTTCAGAATCTGTATATGATGGATACGGAACATACGGTGATTCTAAAGTTTGTACTAGAGAGTCAATAAGATTTGAATTTAGAAGGGTAGACAAGGAAACGGGCTTACTTACTAATATAGGTGTTATTCCGGAAGATTTTGACCCTAGAGGTTGGGCTAAGCATGATGGTACACACGGTGGTATTAAAATAAAAATACTAAAACCAGGCGTCATATCAGGTGGTGAAGAAGTAGAAGTAGAAGAAGACAGGGCAGTTTGGGAAACAGAGCCAAAAGAAGATGCTGACTTAGATTTATACTACGAAGCTACACACGCATTACCTATGAAATTAAAAGAAGGTAATACACTAGCTTATGCGCCTTTAAAGTCTAGAGTTTTTGTTGAAAGAATAGATCCTTTAACTGGTAATACAATAATTGATGATTTAACTATTAACACAGAGAATGGTCAACAGTATTACAATATAATGGTCGGTGGAGCTGAATATTTAGAGGATGGTGTAATCATAAAAGTGGTATCTTCTAGTGTTACCATGAGTGAACAAGAAGGAACAGATGCTGTAGGTCTACATTCATTTGGTATAGGTATAGGAGACACAATAGTATTTGAACATAGTAGTGGACTACAAACAAGGAGTGTTGTTGAAGATTATTATGTAGCGCCAACTAGTGGAGAAAATTGCACGTACACACCACAAGCATCTTTTACAACAACTTTAAGTTTTAATTTTGGACTAGCGCTTTTAGCAGACACAACGGATCTTGTAGATGGCATGTTAATAACTGGAGAAGGTATACCACCAGGTGTTTTTGTTTCAGCAGTTGTAGGTGATGGTGGCACTATACCAATATTGACAGATACCTCTTGGATTGAGGGTACTATATCTGGTCTAGCTGTAACGCTTACTAATCCCACTGGATATTATAAAATAGATAAAGACGTTTACAAGTATAAAGTAAAACTTGGTTGGCATAACTGCTATTCATTTGGTAATGGTGTAGAGTCAGATAGGATACGAGATGACTTTAACGCGCCACAAATAGATAATGGTGTCAGAGTATCCACAACTTTAAATGAATACGGAAAAGAAGAAAGATCAAGCAGTTTAATTTTCTCAGGATTATATAATACTACATCGGGCGTTAATGATCTTAATGAATTTAACATGGGTGAAAAAATAATAAAAGATTTAAACCCAGAGTACGGAACAGTTCAAGCTTTAAAAACTAGAGATACTAATGTTGTAGTGTTTTGTGAAGATAGAATACTAAAAGTACAAGCTAATAAAGAAGCTGTATTTATGGCTGATAATGATCCTAACATAGTTGCTACAGATAGAGTGCTGGGTACGGTATCTACATTTTTAGGTGACTATGGTATATCAAAAAATCCTGAATCATTAGCTAAAGATAATTATAGATTATACTGTACTGACTCACAAAGAGGCGCCGTGCTTAGAATATCTATGGATGGTATAACACCTATATCAAATGTTGGTATGAAAACTTGGTTTAGAGAAAATATAACAGGAGTAAATGGTTATGGAACTAGATTATTAGGTACATTTGACAGTGTTAGTGGTGAGTATAACTTAGGCGTTAGTAATCAAACAATGGTTTCATTTAATGAGGGTGGCAAAGGTTGGTCTAGCTTTAAATCGTTTATACCAGATCAAGGTGTTTCAGTTTCTGGTAAATACTTAACAGTTAAAAAAGGTACAATATACAAACATTATACAGACACGTTTGGTGAAGACGGTGAAGTTAATAATAGAAATTTATTTTACGGAGCAACTGAAATAACAGCCGGCTCTCAATCAACTTTAACCATAATGTTTAATGATGTGCCAGGGCAGGTTAAATCATTCAAAGCTATGAACTACGAAGGGTCACAAGCAAGGGTAGATCAATTTACTTCACAGGTAGTAGATAATATTAGTTATACAGACGGCGAGTATTACAATTTAGTACCTAAAAATGGTTGGTGGGTTTCTAATATACAAACTGATTTGCAAGAAGGTAAAATAACTTGGTTTGTTGATAAAGAAAATAAATGGTTTAATAAGATATGCGGGTTAGAAACAAGTCTTGAAAACTTAGATACAAGTGAGTTTACAGTTCAAGGTATTGGTTCGCCTACTGTGGTAGATTTACCAGATGCTGATCCACCAGACACAGAAACTGATCCACCAACACCACCGCAAACGTTTACGCTTACAATAATGAATAGAACAGATAACGATCCTAGTGATCAAAACACAAACAACGATTATGCCTAGTTTAGTAAATTGCCAACCAGTACAACCTTATTCAGCGCAGGAATTCCCTGGCGATGGCATGTCGTCTGAAAATTTAGAAATGCAAACACCACCAAGTGGTAGTATTTTTTCTGGGTCACCCGCGCAAGGTACATATTATTTAGACATAAAACCAAATCCAGGACACCGTATTGATAGATCATTAGTTAGTGTTTATGATAATAGTGGAGCAGTGATAGAGCCTAGTAACATAAACGATGGTACTCAATTTAGTTTTACCGGTGTAGATACGGGCGGTTATCAGCAATATCCTAATGGGCAAGCTGTTTATTTTCTTATGGGAGATAATGCTACTTACCCTAATATAAATTTTATTAGAATATATGATACTTTAGCCGCTGATTTTGCTAATTGTGATAACGTTGTAAGAGTTGAAGTAGGTATAACTCCTGAATTTGTTATGCCAAACAGTAACGTAGAAATTGCTATAGACTTTGGTGGTATGGCCGTGCAGTGTAACCCGCCTGCGCCTCCTCCACCACCTGAACCAGATCCAGTAGAAACTAACACAGCACCATTTTGGATTTACAATGACGTGTTTGTTTCTAATTATCAAATGTATAATGACACTATAAATAATGTTAGATTATACTTTGCTCAATATTACGAAGAAGAATCTCACGCTTCTTCTATTTGGAACTTTGACAATCAAGAAAGTTATATTAATGGGTATGCCCCAACAGGTGCTTCAACAGTTCCTGTATATGACTGGAATTATGCTTTAATTCAAGGCGCTAATGGAAATCCTGTTTACACTAACTATTGGGGAAGCACGCAAGATGATTGGTGTGGATGTTTATTAAGTTTTCAACCAACTTGTTATACTAACTATAGCAACAACTTCGGCACAACTAGTTACCAAAATCCACCTACAGCTGATGCACCTAACACACTCTCAACATTGTGTGGACAATTAATAGCAACAAATCCAGTTCAAATGGGAGGTAATGGATATCCAGACCACCCAAATGTTGGGTCTGTAGGTAGTAATATAATGAGAAGTGGTTACACTTTTAAAGTAGAACCAAATGTAGACGGCGCTAGATTTCTATCTTTAACTGATTACCCAACTATAGAACCAGGTGGGCCGGTTTTACCAAGTGCTTTATGTTGGTATCTTAGTGTAGGTAATAATGAAAACTGGGATTTAACTGCTTCCACTGATTTTATAGATGTCTGGAAAATAATAACAATACAAAATAACAGTAACTTTACTTATAATATCCCATCTGGTTATCAACAACCAGACCCAACATTTAATTATCCATGCGAAAACACTCCAGTAGCTATAGGACCTTTAGCTGGTGTAGATGGGTGGACAACTGATTCTGATAATGTAAATCATTTCATATCTGATTCAACAAGTAACAACAGTGATTTAGATATTAACAATATTGAATTAACGCAGATAGACAGTAAAACTGTCAAAATAAAAATACCATTTAAAAGTGGATTATCTATTAGTAGATTTGGACCAGAAGGAACAGACAATTTTAGAAGGTATAATAAAATATTTATAAACATATATCCAGAAATGCTTGATCAACCCGCTTGGATTGTTAACCCGTGGTTAGATTAACTTAATAATATTATTATGGCATTGAATACTACAACAAATTTAACTTTAAAATTAATAGCTAAAACTAAGGGTAATACCACCTATTCAGTTAATGGCATTCCCGTGCCTCAAAAGTTTAAAGTTAGAAATAAAACGTTTGATTTTGGTAACACTACAGTTACGGATGGTTTTATCACAACAAGCAACACATCGACTTCAGCATTGACTAGAGCAGATGCTGGCACTGTAAATGAAGTTAGCACAAATCTTGTGAAAGCTATAATGCCTTATAACGAAGCTTTAAAAATAGCTTTAATAACTATAACTCCAATAAGTAATTATAAAATATTAAGAAAGCCTAGCGCTATATTAAGAAAACCTATTGATGGATTAAAAGTTGTTCTTGAAGAAACTACCACTGCTAATACTTACAATTTAATATGTAAAACGGAGAGAGAGATAAAACAATCTGAAAATGTTATTATTGATGTAGATTATTTAATAAGTAAAGCACCCGTAGTTTTAGCTGGTGATGTTATTAAAAAAATATATGTAGGTAAAAAAAATATACCAACATATGGTTGTAGTAAGAATATAAAAATATATGGTACACCAAACGCACCATTTGAATTAAGTGTATTAGATAATAATGATAAAAATCTATTAAGTTATTCTAATAGTACAGGTGTTACGCCGTCTGGAGTTGTAGACGTTTTAACTGGCACACTTAATAAAAGAGGTTACTACACTCATTATCAAAAATTTCCTTCCGCGCCTATAGTGTTAGCTACAGCTGTTAATGTAGGTGGAGGAGCTACTAATGTAAGTCAAATTACTTTTGATAGTTTAAGCGGAGTTCTAGTTGGTGATGAAATAATAGTAACGGACTCTAGAAGCAGAAAGATTAATAACGGTGAAACAATAAAAGTTGTGTCAATAGACAGCACTTTTGTTTGTACACTTTCAAAAAATTTGACGTTAGCAGACAATAAAAAAGTAATGTTTAGAAGAGCTGCTAGTTATAAGATTAACGTTGAAACAACTGGATCAAAAGATAGTAAAATAAATGCTACGTACCCAACTAATACTATAACACAGAACTTAAATAATATTATAACTTTTAACGCAACAACGGCTGATAGTAATGTTAGAATAAATGGATTAGCAGGTGGCGTGACACACTCCACATGTTATAGCAACTCAAGCTTATCTAAACGTGAAAGAACTATTTTATTAGTATACACTTTAACTGGAATAACTTTTACTAAAGTTTCTGGAAAACCAAATATAGCTGATTTTGTAAAAGCAAGTGGAGATGGTAACATAAGTGGTATAATAACTGGTAGCGGTACTGGTACTACAACTTACACAATAAAAGCTGAATTAAATCTAGGATACGAATCTGAAGATACAGTATTTAATATTAACGTAGATAACATAGCAACATAATATGGCAACATTAGACTTAACATTTCCTTCACCAATAAATGTTTCTTGCAAGATAGGAGACACCGCATACTTTGTTAACACTTCTACAATGGGTGGTTTTTCAGTAGCAGGTCAAACAAATTTAATTGGCACTATAAATACTATCACAACTGTTGGTGCGAACGTTGTTTTGAATATAGAAATAGAAGGTGAATTTGCAGAATCAGTTACCACAAGTGATTTTGTATTTTTCAGTAAAAACAATTTAGTAGAAATAGGTTCTATACTTGGGTATTACGCTAAAGTTCAGTTTAGAAATAACTCAACAAAAAAAGCAGAATTACACGAAGCGGCGTGTGAGATAGAAGAAAGTAGCAGATAGTGTAAATAAAGAGTAATAAATGTAATTATAATATAGTAAATTATCTAATATGAATAACAATAATAGTCCTTATAATTTTAATTGGCCGATACCTGAATGGATGCAAGGCATGCAAAATTCTAACCAACAGCAACCTACAGCTGGTGGTAATAATATGTGGCCGATACCTATGCTAAATCCTAACGCTAATCAACAATCAATGATTGGTCCACAACCACAACCTAGCACTGGTGGTGGTTTCGTGCAGAATATGCTACCTGGCGGAGACATGTTTAATAAGATGTCTAATATGTGGAAGATCGGTGATCCTGCTGCTAGCGGTGGTGGTGGTGGAGGTTTATTAGGTAAAATAGGTGGTTTTATGGAAAACGCTGCTGGTCCTTTAGGTATAGGATTATCTTTAGCTAGTAGTGTTATAGGTTTTAAGAAAGCTAAGAAAGCTGAAAGAAAAGCAGAGAAACAAGCTAAGGCTTCTGAGAGAGAAAGACAAAGACAAGAAGAAGCTTATAGAAATTTAGATACAAGTAATCCATACCTCAATATGGAGAACACGATGGAAGATTTAACTATCAATCAAAAACAATTTCAATTAGAATCACAACAAGCTCAACAAAGTGAAGCCAATATATTAGATTCATTGAAAGGTGCGGCTGGTGGTAGTGGTGTTGCAGCATTAGCTCAACAAATGGCTCAATCAGGACAGTTAGGAGCGCAGAGTAGAGCTGCTCGTATAGGCCAACAAGAGTCTCAAAACCAAATGGCTGAAAGACAAATGGCTGGACAAATACAAGGTATGGAAAGAGAAGGTGATATGTTATCTAGAGAGATGAAACAAGGTCAAACAGAAACAATGTTCGGTATGGCTCAACAGAAAGCGGCAGCTGATAATGCGGCGGTAGCTCAAGCTAAGCAAGCCAAAATGGATGCGTTGACAGGTGGTTTAACTGGAGCAGCAGATATGTTTGCTGGCTTTGGACAATAAAAAATATAATTATGAGTAAAAAAAGTCCTTTAAAAATGAACTTGCAGCTAGTACAAGGCGCTTCAGATGTAGCACAAACTAGAAACATGGATAATTTAGTAGAATCTCAAGCTGCTACTAAAGTAGCCGGACATTTATCTAAAGGTTTAGCTAAAACTTTTCAAAGAAGAAATAAAGAATTCAATAATATAATGGATCAACAGTTAAGCAAAGAAGGTTTAAGTGATGAAGAGTATAACGCTTTATACAAGAAACTTAAAAGAAGAAGAGGTGCTTACGTTTATCTTAACAAGAAACAACGAATGGATTTTGAAAGAGAGGTAACACAAGAGGCGGGTGAATACAAGAAGACTGAGGCTGATAAAGACGAAATAGCTGATATTATAACAGATGAAAATAATCAAATAGATACTAAAGATATCAATAATGATATGATTGAAGATGTTATAACTGGGAAAATAGAACCTACTAAAGATGAAAGCGGTAGGGTGGGTTATGCTATGAATAACGCTGAATTACAAGAGTTTGTTCAAGAAGATGAAGAGGGTAATCCTAAATTAGCTAGTTATAAACAAGCTTGGGGAGATGATAGATTTAAAGTATCAGAAGATGGACAGTTTAAAACAGATAAATTTGGCAATAAGTATCCTAATAGTGACGAAGGATATTCAGAATTTGTAAGAGCTTCTAAGTTAGATTGGATAAGGAAAGCTAGAAAGAGTGGTGAAAAAGTTTTACATATTGATTCACAGACAGGTAAGAGAGAATACTTGGATCCTGACGAAGCTGAGGCGTTATTGAAAGATGAGAAGAAGCACGTCACAATGGATGAGATAAAAGACCATATTAAAGGACACGCTGCTGACGGTAAAGCAGCTCAACAATTAAGTACTTTTATTATGGGTGGTGGGCAAGAGGCGCAGAATTTAAAACCTGGAGATCCAGTTAAATTTAATTTTGAGAAAGCACAAGATAAATATACTAAATTAATGAACAGTACTGATCCGTATAAATTGGCTACAAAGAAAATGGTAGGTGATACTTCATTTAAAGATGATTTAACGGAGAAGTTGCTAACAATGGATTATAAACAACTAGGTTTAAAAGATGAACACATTAAAAAATTAGACCCTACACCTGGAGATGGTAAAGTGACTGAACGAGATGCTAATGTTATTACAAAAAAAATAATGGGTAATGAGAAGATGTTAAAAACAATGATGACTCAATACTTTACTTTATATGAGGCTAGAGAGTACCAAAAAAATATACCAGCTAATATGAGATCAAATCCAAACCAAGGGCAAACCGATGACTTCTCAGGAGGAACAGTAAACTCTGAGGGAGTTTGGGTACCACAGTAAATAATTATTAACGGGTAACTAACGAAACAGTATGCAAGAATTTATATTAAATGGTAAAACCGTAAAGGTTGCGCCAGAGCACATCGAAGCTTTTGTCAAAGCAAATCCAATGGCTGAAACTAAAAAACCTGGATGGTGGAAAAAAGAAACTTCATTTACTACTGATCCAGAAAAGGGTTATGTAAGTAAAGAGGATCACGGTAACTACCAAGGAGAACAGCCGGGAAAGTCACAAGGGGCGAGTCAGCCCCAACAAAATCAACAACAAGATATGGGGTTGTCTTCGGAAACTGGTTCTGCGGGATTAGTAAAGTACAGAATGGGCAACAAGATAGTAAAGGTAAACGTAACAAATACCAAACTATTTGAAGAACAAAATCCTGATGCTATAATAGCTGATTTCCCTAAAGGAACACATCTAGATACATGGACGGATGAAAATGATAACATACCAGAAGACGGTGGTTTCATGAATGATTTTACATTAGCGCTTAAACAAGGTAAACGTGGTTTATCTGTAGAAGAAGCTTTTGATATAATGAGGCGTGGTAATAACGTTGATGATGCTACAATAGAAAGTTTTATAAAAGATATAGAAGAAGTTAATAATATACAAGAGCCAGAGGCTGTAAGAGAGTTTAAAGAAAGAAAAGAAGCTGAAGGTGGTGGTATATGGGGTAACATAGTTGCTGCGGCAAAAGATCCATTTGGTGCTATAGACTATGGTTTATTAGAGGTGACTAAATCTATATCAACAATGGCACACTCTTTAGGGTCTGGATCTGAAGAGATGTTAGCTGCCGCAGGTACTGGTGCTGCTGGTGGGTATGGTGTTGGAAAAAAATTTGGAGCAGGGAAGTATGGGGCTATTAGTGGGGCTTATAGTGCTGGTATAGGTGCTATGGAATCTGGATTAGAATTTAGTCAACTATTACAAGATGAGTTAAAAACCCTTGGTGTTGACCCTAATGACTTTGAAAATGGTTTTACAGCTGGCAACGTTAGGGTAATACTTAACGATGCGGAAGCAATGGAAAGAATGAAGCAGAAAGCTATAGCAAGAGGTATGAGTATTGCTTTAGTAGAAGCATTAACGTTTGGTGTAGCAAGAGGTGTTGGTACTTCAGTGTTAAATAAGACAGCGTCTAAAGGCGTTACAGCTGCAGCGGTGACAGGTACTGAAATGGTTGGTGGTGCTACTGGTGAGGCTGTTGGGCAGTTTACTTCTGGTGGTATAGCAGAGCAAGATGGCTTCAGTGTTCAGAAAGGTTTTGAGAATATGGATAGTGAGGAGATATTTTTAGAAGGTATATTAGAAGGACCAACCGCTATATTCAATACGGATATTATTCTTGATAACAGTAAGGGTAGAAAATATAAAATCAATGGAGGTGATGTTAATAAGAAAAGAGTTCTTAGTATAGTAAACAGTAAATATCTATCGACAGCTGAGAAAGCGAAGGTGTTAAATAGCACTGAAATAACAAATGATGACACACTAAAAGGTATTGTTGATAAAGCGTTAAATGATGCTAACGTAGAATTAAATATTGATGCTATAGTAACTGATCCAGCTGATAGAAAACGTTTAGTTGAATTAGAAAACAAAAGATTAAAAGCTGAGCAAGATTTAAAAAAGTCTGGAGTATTCGCTGTGCCAGGTGCTAGAAAAGATTTTGACGATATCAACTCTAAGATAGAAGAGATACTAGCTCCGTATCAAGGGCAAGTAGATCCTAATTCAGCAGAGGCTCAAACAATAGAGCAAGATGCTGCTGAGTTTAATCAAGATAGAGCTGAACGTATGTTTAAAAGTAATTTAGAGTTTGCTAAAAAACATAGTGCATTATATGGTTTAAAGTATAATGATACTTTAACTAGAGAGGAAATAAGAAAAGCATATGGTGATGAAGCTGCGGACTCAGATGGTTTTGTATATGAGGATCAAATGATAATTAATACTCAAGTAGCGCAATTTACAGGTGCTGTTAATGTAGGTAATCACGAACTATTGCATGGTATTCTTAGAAAATCGATGAAGGCTAACCCAAACCAATTCACTAATATAAGACAAGATTTATCACAACAAATAGGTGCTCAATGGGCCACTGTTGAAAAAAGAGTTGAAATAGCTGGATACACAGAGGAATATATGACGCAAAATCCAGATGAGTGGATTACGTTGACGTCCGATGCTATAGCCGTTGGTGACATTACTTATAATGAAAGCGTGTTCCAACCATTAATGGATTTTATTTTACCTATACTTAGAGCCGCTGGATTTAAGAAAATAAAGTTTAATACAGGTAAAGATGTATTTGAGTTCTTAAAAGAATATAATAGAAGTATACATAAAGGTTCTTTAAGTAGCGGTATAGTAAGTGCTACAGCTGATACAACTATCGTGCCAGATGAAATGAAGTTTGCTAAATCAAATCTTGCTGGCATGCTAGATAGGTTTGATGGTGATACGAGAAGAATGATAAATCAAACTGTTCGTAAAAACGCTGATGGTAGACCAGTGACGTATAGAGAAGATAAATTTAAGAATTATATAGCAACTATAGATTCTGAGTTTGGTCAAGAGATAATGCCTATAGTTCAAAATATAACACAAAGATTATTTGATCCTATACCTACAAATATAGCTGATGATGCTGGTGTATCTAGACAAAGCTATCAAGCCGATTTAATAAATGAAGCTGCAACATTAGTTAACAACGAATACAATGGTAGACAACCACTTGATCAGTTTGTTAGTAATAGACTAAATCTAAGGGCTCAAAGCTTAGCCCGTAGATTAGGTATAAAAACTGCTGAGCAAACATCTCAAGAAACTAAGATAGATCAAGGTGATACTCAAATACAAGTACAAGATACTACTCAACCTGAAGCCGACTTTGACACACAAGATCTTTCTTTACAAACACAAATACAAAAAAAGAAAGGTTTACTTAAGACTAAAAAGAAAGCACAGTTTGTAGCAAGTAACTTAAATTTTAAAGAAGATACAGTTACGCCTATACGTAGTTCATTAGAAAAAATTAATTATGATGTAGATAATAAGTTGTATGAAGATGTGAAAGAAGATATGATGTCTCAAGCTAATCCAAATGAAACATCAAAAAATAGAGTACAACCTACAGGTGTTTTATATCCTATTTTAGAAACTATATCTACTAACGAATTTGGCGTAAACCCAAACTCAATACTAGCTAAGCCGCAAACGTTAACTAATCCAGAGTCAATTGCTGCTAGAACTAAAATAGCAGAGGTCATGGAGAGAATAGGACCTAAAGAGTTTATTAACTCTATATTACCTAACGTTAATTTTAATCCTAAGTCTGGTAAAGCTATAGGTATAAACACTAAGTTATTAAAAGAGTTTTATGTAGATGGTAAAATGAGGGTTCCTAATTTATATGGTAAAGCCTTAAACGTCGATCGTATGGCCAACACTGATATATTAATGGTGTTTGGTATTAATCCAGATTTTACTTTAATGCCTGCAGAAAGAAAATATGATGGAGCTGTTAAAGGAGTTATAACACAAGCTTCAGTTTTTGCAGCTAATCAAGAAGCTAGATCTTTAGTTAATAACCAAGCTGCTGAAGTAGGCGTTGGTAAACCAGCGATGATGTTTGCTAAGTCCCTCAATAGAGGTAATGACATGACAGCTACTGACTTTGCTAGGTTTGTGAAGGAGAAAACAGGTAGTCCACTTCCGTTTATAATGAAATATAAAGGAGATAAAAGTCAATTTAGAGGAATTTATAATCCTGAAACTGAAGAAACGTTTTATGATCGCAAGTACACTGTAACTAGAGACTTTTTAAATACCAAAGATAACATGAAGTTTAGAGAGATACATAGGTTGATGGGTATGGGTGGTATTAGTAGATCTACGTTTGGCGTTAACGATGAATATAACGCTAACGTTCCAAAAGCGCCTAAAGGTGTTGAGGTTATATCAAATCCTAGATTTTATTATAACAGTAAATTAAAACAAAAATCAGGTATAGCAAAGCTTACGGAAAAACAAAAACTTATTGAAGATAGAAAGTTAGATAATTTAAGAGATTATTTTATAGCTGTTCAAGAGTGGTTACAATCTAATCCTAATGATGCTTGGTTGTGGATATCTTTCCTTCAAGATAGTGGTGCTGCTGGTATGGGGCACTCTGTTAGAACTCATTTTAAAAATGGATTTTATACAGTAGACCAAAGAACTAGAAAGTTAAATACTACCGATAACATGAGGGAAGAACATTCTACACCGGCTAATGATGTGCATGGGATGTTGTTATACGCTGCTATTGAAAACAATGTTAAAGAAACTTTTGTTGGTATAAGGTCTATAGCTATGCAAGGTCCTATAAAAATAGCAGCAGACGATATAATAAACGATGGTAGTAAAAATATATATGGTGTACCAGAGAAATTAAAAAGCAAAACTACAAAAATTTTATTTGACAAGATCTTACCTAGAGTATTAAATGGTGATCTTAGTTTACCAGATGGTATAGCTGCTATAGTTAGAATGGCTGTACAAGGTGTCAATCTAAATGAGTTAATGTTAAGAGAACCTGCTGACACTACGTTTACAGAATACTTTGGTGTTGGTGTAGATATTAAGAACTTAACAGATAATCAAATAGAATTTTTGGTACCACTACAAAACGAGTTAATAGTTAAGCAATTAACAGGTGTTATAACTAAAACAAAAGCTAAGAACACTATAAAAAAATTCTCTGATATTGTAGTTAAAACTTCAAAGGCTGATATAAAAAAATCTTTGAATTCTAGAAAAAGCGTGTTGCAAACTTTTAATCAAATAGCTGAAAACAGAAAAAAGCAAAATCAAGCTATTCAAGCTGATTTAGAAAAAAGAGGTTACACGTTTGTTGATAAACCTGCTGAACCTATTACTACAACTTTTGAAAAAATTGCTGGGAATAGAAAAAAAGCAAACGATATTATACAAGCTGACCTTGAGGCTAGAGGTTACAAGTTTAGCAAAGGTATGTCTACATTTGATTTTGATGAAACGTTAATTATAGATGGTGAGAACTTTGTTGTAGCAACTAATCCTAATACAGGTGAAACTCAAAATGTAAAATCTGGCGAATGGCCTTTATTAGGCCCTGAGCTAGCTGATCAAGGTTACACTTTTAACTTTGATGATTTTGTAAACGTAAGAGGTGGAGTTGATGGTCCATTACTTCAAAAAATGAAAAATCAAATAGCTAAGTATGGGCCTAAAAATGTTTTTGTTTTAACGGCTAGACCACAGACTTCAGATACAGCTATACATGGTTGGTTAGAATCTAAAGGTATAAACATACCATTTAAAAACATAACTGGATTAGGAGATGGTAAAGGCGAGGCTAAAGCACGGTGGATGTTAGAGAAGTTTTCGGAAGGTTATAATGATATGTATTTTGTCGACGATGCTTTACCTAATGTTGAAGCTGTTAAAACCGTATTAGATCAATTAGATATCAAATCTAAAGTTGTACAAGCTAAAATTAAGTTTAGTAAAACAGCTAGTGAAAACTTTAATACTATATTAGAAGAATCGCAAGGAACTAGTAGAAGTAGAACTTTTTCTGCGGCTGAGGCTAAAAAAACTGGACAACATAAAGGATGGTGGAGAATATTTATACCACCTTCCGCTGAGGATTTTAGAGGTTTATTATACAGATTCTTAGGTAAGGGTCAACAGGGTAATATGCACATGAAGTATTTTAAGATAAAATTACTAGACCCATTCGCAAAAGGTATTAGAGCTTGGAATATTTATAAACAAGAAATGGTTAATGAATATAAGCAGTTAAGAAAAAGCTTACCTAATGTTACTAAGATATTAAACTATACTGTAGAAGGCACACCATTTACTGTTGATACCGCTATACGTGTTTACTTGTGGAATAAACATGGTCATACTATACCTGGATTAGATGAGGCTACTAAAAATGAATTAATAGATTTTGTTAATAACGATACTGAGGTTAAAGGTTTTGCTGATGTATTAAGTAATATAACTAGAACTCAACAAGGTTATGTAGCGCCAGACGCTCACTGGTCTTTAGGTACTATATCTATGGATTTAAATAATGTCGTTAACAAGGTTGGAAGAAAAGAGTTTTTAGCTGAATACTTGCATAACGCAGAAGCTATATTCACCCCTGAGAACATGAATAAAATAGAAGCTTTATATGGTACTGGATTTAGAGAGGCTTTAGAAAACATTATGTACCGAATGGAAAACGGTGGTAATAGATTAGTTAGCCCTGATAGACAAGTTAATAGATTATATAACTGGATTAATGGTTCTATTGGTGCCATTATGTTCTTTAACATGAGGTCTGCAATACTACAGACTATATCAACTGTTAACTTTATAAACTGGAGCGACAATAATATATTTAAAGCATCAGCAGCATTTGCTAATCAACCACAGTTTTGGAAAGATTTTGCTATGATATTTAATTCTCCAATGTTGAAACAGAGAAGAACTGGTATACAGATAGATGTTTCCGCATCAGAGTTATCTAGAGCATTTAAAGAAGGAAGAGGTAAGGCTCAAGGTGTTATAAGTTGGTTATTAGAAAAAGGATTTACTCCAACACAGATAGCGGATAGTATGGCTATATCTTTTGGTGGTGCTACGCTTTATAGAAATAGACTTAATACTTATTTGAAGCAGGGCTTTTCTGAAGTTGAGGCAAACGAAAAGGCTATGTTAGATTTCCAAGAAGTCGCTGAAGAAACTCAACAGTCGTCAAGAGAAGATCTTATATCTAAACAACAGGCTAGTGTAATAGGTAGATTAATACTAGCATTTCAAAACGTTACAATGCAGTATACTCGTTTAACTAAGAAAGCTTTATCAGATTTGATTAACGGTAGGGGTGATTGGAAGACTAACATGTCTAAGATAATATACTACGGCGCTGTTCAAAATATAGTGTTTGCTTCTTTACAGACTGCTTTAGCATTTATGTTATGGGGAGACGACGAAGAAGAGATAGAAAATAAAACTCAAAGAGTTGCTAATAGCGCTTTAGATTCTTTCTTACGTGGTACTGGTTTGTATGGTGCTATTATATCTACAGCTAAGAATACTATTATACAACATAACATTCAAAATAAAAAAGACTGGAATAGAGAAGATGGTAGAACTTTATTAGAGATAGTAAACTTTTCACCACCTATTGGTAGTAAGTTAAGGAAAATATACAATGCTATTAAAACCGAGCAATATAATAAAGGTGTTAGTGAAGAAATAGGTTTTAGAATAGAGAACCCTACGTTATATAAATGGGCTAGTGTAATAGAGGCTGTAACAAATGTACCAACACAGAGAATAGTTAAAAAGGTTAATAATTTAGAAGAAGCTATAACTGGTAATCATTTAACGTGGCAGAAGATAGCTTTAGCTTTAGGATGGAGTAAGTGGGAAATAGGCGTGAAAGACGAAGAACTGGAGCAGGCTAAGAAAGATGCTAAGAATAATAAAACATCTGATAAAAAGAAAAATAAAAGAGAGGAAGAAGAAAGATTAGAAAAAGAAGGTTATAAAAGAGTACAGTGTTCTGGAACTAATTCTGTTGGAAATCAGTGTGGTTTATATTCTGATCTAATAAAAGCTAAGTCTTGGAAGTGTTCACATCATAAAGATTTTAAAGACGGAGACGATAGGGATGGTGATGGTGTTAAAGAATATAGATGCACAGCTACTAAAACTAACGGTAAGAGATGTAAGAACAAAACTGAGAATAAGAACAAAAGGTGTTATGCTCACCAATAAACGTGTAATAATATAATTATGGCCTATATACAAAAAAATAATCCAATAACTAAAACCGGTTGCGGTAGACGTAGAGTAGAACAAATGGGAAATCCATTTAAAAAGAAAAAAGGCATAGATGGTAAAGCTTGTTGGAAAGGTTATAAGCAGCAAGGTACAAAGATGAAGGGAGGTAAGCGAGTTGATAACTGTGTAAAAATGTAATCATGGCTTTTAAAATGACGGGCTGGAGCCCATATACTAAATCAGCAGAGCCAAGACGTACTATAGGTCCTGGTAAAAATTTTAATAAAGCAAGATCAACTGGGGTTGGTGCTGCCGCTGGTGGTGGTATGACTCAAAAAGGTGTTAATGAATATAAAAGTAAAAACCCAGGAAGTAAATTGCAGACCGCTGTTACCACACCACCTTCTAAATTAAAACGTGGTAGTAAGAAAGCTAATCGTAGAACATCATTTTGTGCTAGATCAATCGGTTGGAAAAGTGAAAGAGGTAGAGCAGCTAGAAGAAGGTGGAATTGTGGACCAAAATAAAAAAATAAAAAATATAAAAAATAAAAAATATGATAAATTGGATTAACTCTTGGAAATCAAGTAATAAAAAAAATAAAATAGATTTTACATTTAGATTTGGTTGGTTGACTATATGGGAAGTTAAATGGTGTGCTTCATGTAAAAGCTCGGAAACTTGTTGTAAAAATAAGTTTAGAATAATGTTGTTAAACTTTGGGTTTGAGATAGGATCATAATGTGTCCTTGTCCAATATGTACAACAGCTGCTATTGTAGGTTTAATAATATTTAGAGTAGCAGTAAAAAGAAAATAAAATGAAATGGATAGGTCAACACATATGGAGTTTTATATCTAGATTTCGTAGTGATGTGTATCTAGAAAACGTAGCTGAATCAGCTCAAGATCACGTTGTTGGAATTGATGCTAATGGAAAGCTATATAAACAAGACGTGTCTGTTGGTGATATAACAGGTGTTACAGCTGGAGATGCTTTAACTGGAGGAGGAGATACTGGAGCAATAACTATAAACCACGAAGACACATCGTCGCAAGCTAGTGTTGACAATAGTGGTTCAACATTTATACAAGATGTAACGTTGGATACATACGGGCATGTTACTGGATTAACTTCAGCTGCAGTACCAACACTAAATCAAGACACGACAGGTCAGGCTGGGACCGTAGCCACAATAGCTGGCTTAGCCCCTAATACGGCTACAACGCAAGCAGCACAGCCAAACATAACGACAATGACTGGTTTTGTAACTGGATCTGCTAATCAATTAATAACAGATGATGGTGATGGAACGGTAACATCAGAATCAGGTTTAACTTGGGACGGTGATGATCTTACAATAACATCAGCATCGACCGCTCGCCCAGATGTATACATAAAAGCTACAGCAAATCACGCTAAGCCACCGCATTTATATTTTGTAAAAGATAAAGGTGCAGCTGGTTTAAATGGCGATTCACCTGGTTTAATTGCATTTCAAGGTGATAATGCCGCTCAGGCTCAAAAAACTTTTTCACAAATTTCAGTTACCGCCGCAGAGGTTACGGCTAATTCTGAGTCTGGAATAATAGACATAGGTGTGATTAGTAGTAACGGTGTCTCGGGTTTGACAGCAAACGCATTTAAAGCAACTGGTAGTTCTAGCGCGTTCCAAGTTGATACAAATATAGGTTATGGTACGTCGTCTACAGCAACAATAGCCGGGACATTAACAATGGGTAGTACAGCTGCTATGACTAATGCTGGTTTAGTTTCTGTTGCAGCACAAACAAATATAACATCGGTAGGAACTTTAACTGGGTTAACAACAAGTGGCGCAATAGAACTAGGTCACGCTGATGATACTACAATAGCTAGATCTTCAGCAGGTGTTGTCACAGTACAAGGTAAAACAGTCGCTCTAGGAACTGAACTTGCGGGTCACAATGAAAATGTTATATTAAAACAAGTTAAGGTTACTTTATCAAAAGGAGATGTTAATGGCTTGCACACAGCCCCTATACAGCTAGTTGCTGCTCAAGGAGCGAACACAATTATAGTATTCTCACAAGCAATAATGAGGGTAACACGAGCTCTTACTCAAAATAATAGTTCTTGTGACATGGCCTTTCATTATGATGGTCAAGAGCCTGGTACTAACTTTTCAGAGTCAGTTATGTTCTTGAGAAGGTTTATGTATAATGAATTGGGTGATAGAACTTATAGCTTAATGCCGATAATTAATGGTCATATAGCTCAAAACTTGACAGACACTGTAAACAAAGCGTTAGAGGTTAGTTTAGATAGTGCGGCATTATTAAATAGTACAAATGGTACAGATATTTGGTTAACTTATTATGTAATAGATATATCTTAAATTATGGCATTAACAAGTAAAAAACACGAATCATTTTATGTTACCACAGGCAGTGGTTCAGATAAAGTAGATTCAACTAAATTAACAAAAATGGCTGCAGCTTGGGATAGCGATAAGGCAGAGGGTTGTAAAAATTATATTGATGATCCAGTTATGTCACCTTTGATATATCAACTACAGCAAATGCAAGATGAAATAGATTATCTTAGAACAGAGGTGTCGGCTAATAAAGATAAAGTAATACCAAACGTAACTGGCACAGCTAATCACGCAATATCATTTGGAGCTTTAACAACAACATTGGTAAAAGGTAAAGCAGTTTACAGCGTTGTTATGACAGTGACTGACAGCTCAGGTACTAAAACTGTAGCAAAAACAATAACACTAACACTAGCATAATGGCAATATATAAAAATTTTACAGGTAATACTACTGACACAACGCTAGTAAGGAAGCATGTCGACAAACTTACGGTGTCAAAAGTTCGTGTAGCTTGTACTCATGATTCCACAGACTTAATAGTTGATAGATTATATATAGACAATGGTACTGAATATGATATTATAGCAAACGTTAAAATACCAGTTGGGGCAGCACTTGAGATCAGTGTTCCACATTATAATTATAGAACATTCGATTTAAAGATAACAACAACAAATAGTTCAAACTGTACAATAATATTAAAATAATGAAATTAGAAGTAATTAGATTTTCAAGTGGTACAGATAGTACCAACGGTATGTTATTAGAAGTAATAGAACAGGGTAATGATATAGACGGGTTGTGGCAACAAAAAAAATTTTTAGCATACACATTAGAAGATGAACAAAGAGATA
>Ga0070750_10000033_pt1 | contig 51290 bp, 67 predicted proteins | sample VirMetDEL_Nov_24_FD_77013 | JGI IMG/M metagenome (GOLD analysis project Ga0070750, IMG submission 77013) | Aqueous microbial communities from the Delaware River and Bay under freshwater to marine salinity gradient to study organic matter... | ecosystem: Environmental > Aquatic > Marine >...
GCAGAAGTAACCAACGCAGGTTGGCTAGAAGCTGCATCGAGTGGTTTTTTAGTAAACGATAATGCCACTACCCAGATTAATATTAACAACGCTACTTACTTATTTTTAGCAATAGCATAGGATAAGAAACTATGGAATACCGATTAAAATCAGACGGATCACTCAAGTCGCAAGGCGAGATCCGCGCATTAAATAAAAATGTTTCTTTACCTAAAGTTTGGAACACTGATACTTTTACAACTTTAGGAATAGACCCTGTATTAGAGGCTCCTGCTCCTGCACCTAGCGCAAATTATAAACAAGTTTCGCGTAATGGGGCTGTTCAAGATTCAAATAATAATTGGGTTTATGCTTGGCAAGAAACAGATATGTTTGCTGACACTACAGTTGATGACGTAACCACAACTAAAGCAGAGCATGAGGCAGCCTACCAAGCAAGACTAGATGCTGAGGCTGCTGCTGCGGTAAGAACTAAGCGTGATGGACTGCTTGCTGATACGGACTGGACAGGCATGTCGGATGTTACTATGAGTTCTTCAATGGCTACATATAGACAGGCACTAAGAGATCTGCCCACTCATTCTAATTTTCCAAACTTAGATTCTGACGATTGGCCTGAGCTTTCTTAACATGGATGAAAATGTAATTTATTTAGATACAAATAAAACTATTTCTATAGATGTAGTTTTGAATGAAGCATCAGAAGAAATTGGAAACTGTCTTATTAAGTATGTAGAAAAAGGTTTACCTATAGAAGCTTTAATAGGTCTTTTAGAAATTTATAAGCACAACATGACTGTTGAACATGCAAATATAGAGGACATCTAACGTGCCAAGAAAACCTGTTAGTAAAAAGAAAATGGCTTGCAACAAACCTAAACGTACTCCAAGTCACCCTAAAAAATCTCATGTAGTAAAAGCCTGTGCTAAAGGCAAAGAAAAAATAATTCGTTTTGGAGAACAAGGAGCAAGCACAGCAGGTAAACCTAAAGCAGGTGAGTCTGCTAAGATGAAAGCAAAGCGCAAGAGTTTTAAAGCACGACACAGCAAGAATATTAAAAAGGGTAAGATGAGTGCAGCTTACTGGGCTGATAAGGTGAAGTGGTAATTACTATGACTGAAGTAGAATTAGAATTAGTTATACAGAAAGCAGCCCAAGAAGGAGCTAAACAAGCTCTAAGAGAAGTAGGGTTATCAGACCAAGAAGCTTATGATGACGTTAAAGAGTTACGAAGTTTACTAGAGACTTGGAAGATTACCAAGACTACAGTAGGTCAAACAATAACTAGAACAATTACTACAGCATTACTGACTGCATTAGCAGTTGGGATTTACATGGGATGGGGGGAATAAATATGTTGACTGCATTAAATGCATTGCTAGAAAGATTTCAAAACTTTTTAACACGTATTAAAAATAAACTAGATGAACGCTCTACTTTAAATAATAGAGTTTTAGTTTATGCAGGGGTTGCAACTGCTATAGTACTTGTTATAGCAATAGCAATTTAAAGGAATATAAATTATGATGGGATTAGTAGATAAATTAATTGGCCCTGTGTCAACTATCTTAGACAAGTTTGTAGAAGATAAAGATCAACGCGCTATGTTGGCACATGAGATAGCGACTATGAGTGAACGCCATGCTCAAGAAACTATAACAGCCCAACTAGAAATTAATAAAACTGAAGCTGCCCATTCTAGTTTATTTGTAGCAGGATGGAGGCCCAGTATTGGATGGGCTTGTTGTTTAGGAATGGTAGGTAATTTTCTTATTATTCCTTTTGCTAACTTTGGATTAGCATTAGCTGAAAAGGATATAGTTGTACCCTTAATTGATTTACAAACTATGATGCCAGTGCTTTTAGGTATGCTTGGGTTAGGCGGTATGCGAACTGTAGAAAAACTTAAAGGTGTTCAAAGAGAGAAATAATTATGGCTAGGAAAAGAGCATACAAAAAAAGAGCAGACTATCGTAAGGGTGGTAGGGTTACTTATCAGTTAGGTAGTATAGTTGCAGATGTGCAAGCACCTCAAGAAGAAAAACCTAATAAAGCATTTACTCAAGCAGATGTAGATCAAGCTGTAGCCGATCTTAATGCAGGAACACGTACAGCTGCTGATCTTGCAGAAGAATATGGTGTATCTCCAGATTATGTTAATCAAAATCTAGCAACTATTAATGCTCAAAATGCTCCTGCACCTACGCCTGATCCTGCACCTGCCCCAACTACTACTATACCTGCAGCTATATCATCTATTCCTGCTGATGGTAATTATTCACAATTTGAAACTCAACAAGTAGCAGATGCTTTAAATAAAGGAACTTTAACTTCAGCACAAGCTGCTGAACAATTTGGAGTTACAGCAAGTCAAGTAGAAGCTGAGTTAAGACGTTTAAATCAACAAGCGCAGGGAATTGAACCTACTGGCCCTGATCCCTTTGCAGGAGGTTTACCAAGCCCCGAAAGAGGACGTGCTATTACTAGGACTACTCAAGATGTATCTTTTAAAGATGCAGCAGGTAAACAGTCTTATGTTCCCGGAAGTTATTTAAAAAATTATAAGCCTGTTAATATAGATACTGCTATTGCAAAACAACAAGCAACAGCTATTGATACAACAGGTACAATAACTCCTGATTCTGCTATACAGAACCTTAAATCTTTTTCTGGTATTACTGGTATAGATGATGCTACTTCAACAGCGATTACCGCAGCTAGTGGTACAGTTGAAAAAGGCATAGCCGATGGCACAATAAAAGCTTCTGACTATGAGGCTGCTCTAACAGGAGAACTATCAAAAACAATTCCTGCATTTGCAGGTGCGCCTAGTTCCGCAGTAATGGCAGAATTAAGAGCGTTAACATCTCCTGCACAAGCTGCTCAAATTAGTGCTACAGAAGCAAAAGCAAGTCAAGCATCAGTAGCAGATTACACAATAGACTCTAAAGCTTTTGTACCCGATGTTACTGGTACAACTGCTACTTTATCTGACAGCCCTCAAGCAGAAGCTACAAGCAGAGCAGCTATTACAGGTAAAACAGCTACTGGCGAAGAAGCTAAGATTATAGAACAAGTAGGTTACACAGCCCGACAAAGAGCAGCAATAACTGGAGAAGCAGCTAAAGGTGCTGCTGCAAATGTAATTGCTGTTACAGGTGATATACCCTCAGACGTTGCTGCAGCTGTTGTTGAAGACCCTGCATCTGTAACTGCTATGGTAGATACTCAGCCTATAGAAGTACAAGCAGCCATAGCTGCCTTACCTCCTGAAGCATTAGTCTCTGCTCAGATGGAAACTCTATTAGGCGGTATGGAGTCAGGCACTATACCTATGTGGGCTAAACCTGCTGTAGCTGCAGTTGAACAAGGATTAGCCTCCAGAGGTTTAGGAGTCTCTACAGTAGGTAGGGATGCTTTGTTTAATTCAATTATACAAACAGCATTACCTATAGCACAAAGTAATGCACAAGCATTGCAAAATAATGCAGCACAAAACTTAACAAATCAACAAACAGCTAACTTAGAAGAAGCACGTTTAAATTCTACAAGACGTTTAAGTAATTTATCTAATCAACAAACAGCAGCTTCACAGACAGCACAGTTTGCACAGAACTTAAAAGTCCTTCAAAGTCAACAAGGCCAAGAAGCTGCTTTACTTTCTGCTCAACAACAGCAACAAGTAAAAGTACAAAATTTACAGAACCGTCAAAGATCTGCAGAGTTGACGGCACAGAATCAACAGCAAACAAATTCTCAAGAACTAGGGAATGCACAGCAGATAGAGTTAGCTGAATTAGAAATAAAGAATCAAGCTGAACAGCAAAATATGACTGCTCAGAATCAAGAGCGTCTTGCAGAAATGCAAGTGGCTGCTGATTTCTTATCTAAGAATGCAGGGTTTAAGCAACAAATGGAGCTTGCTAATTTAAGTTCCGATCAACAAATGAGACTTGCTAATCTGACTGCACAAAACCAAGCTGCTTCAGAAACCCTGTCTAATGCACAGCAAACAGAGTTAACAAATCTCAATGCTAAGATGCAGACTAATATTACTAGTGCAAACATAGCTGCTCAAATGAATGTTGCTCAATTAAGTGTAGATCAACAAAGGGCAGTTACTAATGCTACAACACAAGCAAAGATTGATTTAACTAAGTTCTCAGCTGCTCAACAAGTAGAGTTAGCTAATAGTCAATTCATGCAAAATACTACACTAACGAATATGAATGCTAGACAACAATCAGCTATGCAAAATGCCACAGCTATGGCTTCTTTAGATTTAAGTACAGCTGACTCAAGGACAAAACTAGCAGTAGAAAATGCTAGAAACTTTTTACAAATAGATGTAGCTAATTTAAATAATGCTCAACAGGCTGTTATATTAGATACTCAAATGTCACAACAACAATTACTATCTAATCAAGCTGCTGAAAATGCAGCTAGACAATTTAGTTCTACATCTGAGAATCAAATCAATACATTTCTTACTACACAAGAAAATGCTATGGAGCAGTTTAATGCTAGTCAATCAAATGCAATGTCACAATTTAATGCTTCTGAAAGTAACAGACTAGCTGCTTTAGATGCTAACAATGCTGTAGATGTTGCTAAGTTTAACGCTCAAGTAGAATTACAAGTAGAACAATTTAATAGTAATATAGATAATCAAAGAGATATTTGGAATGCTTCTAATGCACAGGCAATAGAACAGGCTAATACTAATTGGCGTAGACAATCTAATACAGCTAACACAGCTGCTATTAATGCTGCTAATGCACAGAATGTACAGAATGCTTATGGTATATCTACACAAGAGTTAGATTTTCTTTGGAATACTTTAAGAGATGAAGCTACATTTTTAAGAAAACAAGAACTAGATACAGCTGCACAAAAAACAAATATGTATATTACTGCTATGAATAATGAAAGTAATACAGCAATAAATAATACTGGTGTTGCTAATGGCGTTAAAGATTTAATTGAAGAAATATTCGGATAGGAGTTTTAAATGGGATTCTTTAAAAAAATATTTAAGGGCGTTGGTAAAGTCTTTAAAAAAATTGGCAAAGGAATAAAAAAGACTGTCGGTAAAATTGGCAAGTTTATGAATAAGATCGGAATAGTAGGTCAGATTGCTATGGCTTTTATACTTCCGGGAATAGGTAATGCTTTAATGAATGGCATAGGCGGTATAGCCTCTAGTATGGTTACTAATACTTTAGGGGGCATTGGCGGTGCTATAGTTAAAGGAGCAGGGCATGTAGTTAGTGCAGCACATAAATTTGTAACTGTTGGAAAGAACGCCTTTAATACTGTAACTCAAGGGGTTACTAAGTTTATAGGAGAGTTTTCTAAAACTGCTTTGAATAAAATTCCCGGAGTTAATATTAAAAGTGCCTCGACAAATTTCTTTGGTAAAGGAGGAGCTTGGGAAACTGTACAACAAGATATAGTTAAAAATGCAGGGAATATAGTTAATCCATTTAGAAGTACTGTTGATATAAAACAAGGTATGGATTTAAAAGAAGTTATAAATAGCACTGGTGTTTCTAGAGAAAGAATTCAAGAAATGAATCTTGGTTTAGATTTAGATGATCTTAAAGTTGGAGATAAAATAAATTTTGATGCTAATAGTCTTGGAAGTACTTTAGCAGGACAAGGGCCATTAAAAATGGAAAACATGTCTTTTAAACAAAACATAGGAACTAAAGCTCCGACTATAAAAGTTGAAGATATATTTACTCCTGAACAAATACAAAACCAAGAAAATTTAAAAGCACTAGGAATATCACCTGAACAATTAAGACAACAATTTGAACCTACTAAAAGCCTGTTAAATCCTCAAGCTAATGTTGTACCAGACACTACTTTTGGATCAAACATAATTGAAGGTGTTAAGAAAGAAGTAACTGATAGATATAATTTTACTGGCGCACCTATATCTTCTAGTTTAAAAGCAGTACAAGATATAGGAACAGCTTCACAAATAATTGATCCTCAAGTTCCAGAAGATATATATGGAAGCAGTGGCTACAGCCCTGCAATGTACGTAGGCGCAGGAGTAAGTGATATGGAAGTATCTGCAATACCTACAGGTAATAGGAACTTTAGTGCTTATGCAAACATGGGCCAATATGGTTCTACCTCTAGAATATATGATACAATTTTAATGAACCCTGTATCCACTTGGTCTAGAGATTTATCATCTAGATTCTCATAAAGGTAATAATTATGTTAAGAGAAATAACTCCTGATTTTGCAGAATACACTGGCAAAATGCAAAGGTCTACTCCGGGGGAGGCACTATCTAATGACCCCGATAATCCTTATCCATTTGAAGGCAAGCCAGAATTTACGGTGCAGCGTGAAGCTTTAGAATATTTGTTTAGTCTTATAACGGCTGAAGAAAGATATGCAGATATTTTAACTGCAATAAATAGCAGTGTACCAATAATGGAGTTAACTCAAGTAATGTTATTTAAAGGGTTTACTGAGGGTAAGTGGAATCCTGATCTAATGATGTTACTAGCAGAGCCGTTAGCTTACATCTTAATAGCTTTAGCTGAGAGGCAAGGCATTGAGTATGTTATTAATGGCGATGATGATGAAGATGAAGCACAGCAGACTAGCAAACTAAATACAACAGATATGAAAAAGAGGCTAGAAGAAACACAGAAGTCAATGAAGCCTAATGTTTCTTTGCCTCCAGAAATATCACAGCTTATAGAAGAAGTACCTATAGTAGAAGAAAGCTTACTAGGGAAACCAAAAGAATTAGATACAGCTAATGAAAGTCTTTTAGCGCAGCAAGGAGTATAGCATGAGCGAAATAGATGAACTAGGTAGTTCTCTTTTAAATAGACAAAGAGCCAATGTAGATAGAACAGATAAAAGATTACGCAGGAATGTGCGGAATCAAGCTGCTCTTGCTTTAGCTTCTAAAGGAGTACAGCTAGTTAATTCTGCTTTGAAGAATCGGGCTGATACTTTCGTTAATCAAAATGAAGATTTGATAGGTCAAAGAGTTCTTTATAAATCTGCTCTAGGCGACAGACAAGCTATACTAGATGACTATGCTGCAGGACAAGCTTATGCAGGAGGCATGGAAGAATATTTAACATCTAAATTTTTACCTGATACAACACAGGGTATTACTTTAAATGTCGATGATAAATTATATACAGCAGACTCTATAGAAAAATTAGCTTTAGTAAAAGCAAGAGAAGCAGCTAAAGCGTATCAACCTCAATTTGAAACAGCTTACAAAGCAGCATTGAATATGCCTGAACTAGATGACTACGATGCTTTTGTAGCTACTCAAACTAGAGGTAAGAAGGCTACTAATGTTGGTAATTTTTTAGTCAATTCTGTTTTGCGTAATATTAATGAGCAGACTCCAGAAGATACAGATAAACAAATAGTAGATGCTGTATTAAATAGTAGGTTTGGTGAAAATGCTAAAGCTGTTAAAAGAGCAAAATCTTTAATGGATCAAGGTTATTCTACAACTAAAGCTGCAAGAATAACAGAAGAGATTGAACAGTTTGAAAAAGATTTAGAAACGAAAAAAACAAAAGTTGTTAGTATAGAGACAATAGATAGAACGGTTCCGTTATTTGGTGTTGACACTATTATTCCTACACAAGTAACGACTATGGAAAGACCCGATGGAGCATTAATAAAAACTACTGGGCCTGTTTATGAGATAGATCCAACAACAGGTAATTTAAAAAAAGATCCAACAACAGGTAATAATATTTTAAGTAAAGAGTCAGCTAAAAATTATTTATTATTACAAGCATACGAAAGGGGCGTAAATCCTAGTGAGCTTACTAATTTAGATGACGATGCTCTTAAATTATCTAAAGCAGCAAATAGTAATAATTTAGATATAAGATCTCAGCCAGTAGGAACACCAACAAAAACAACAAGAGGTGTATATGCTATTAAAGGAAACGAAACAAGAGTAGAACACAGAAATATAGGAGGTCAACTTGTAGCGCAGACTTTTGAATTTACACCTACTGAAGATTTAACTAGAAGTGAAAAATTATCAAGAATACCTGATGACTTAACAGCCAAAGCAAAATCAGAAATACTACGAAGTTTTGCACAATCTACAACAGGTGTTACTATTTTTGGTGGAAGAAAAAATGCTTTAGTAGACGAAGTATTAGCTATAGCTTATACAGGTGATATAGATAGTATAGAAGAATTAACAGATGCAAATAGAGAAGAAGCAATAACAGCTATGGTTGACCCTTTATACAAAGAAACTGCTGTGACTGCACAAGAGTTAATTGAAAAATTAAATATAGATATGGATACTGCTTATCAATTAGCAGGTGCTACTGTTGTAGAAAGTATTACTTCAGGAATGACTGAATCATTTGATAAGTTTCGCCCAGATGGTAATTTTTTAAGTGTAGATAAATTTAAAAATTCTTTAATGTTGATGGCTGATGCTCGTATACAACAAGAAAGACCGGGGGTAGCTTTAGAAATAAATGATACTGCTTATGATCAGATGATTTTAGATTCTATAAAAGAAATTAGACCTTTAAAGGACAAGTCAGGAGTAGATATATCAGATATAAATGCTACTAATAAAAAAGAAGCAAGACAAAAATTAAAAAATTCTTTTATAGCTTCTGATACCACTGTTAATCTTACTAACCAACCTGAGATACGAGAGCAATTAGCTTTAACACATAACATAGATGAAATTACATCTGAAACTGGAGAAGTTAGAGTTTTTCATATACTAGAACATTTTGATAGGCTAGAAGGACAAGAAGGTATAACACCAACACCGTCTGAAGACCCACGCCCTATTCTTCCAGAAGACTTTAAAGGGTTTACTCCCCCTGAACCAAGAGATGTAGTAACTCCTGTTATAGATGCTGTAAAGTCTGGTATAGATGCTGTAAAGTCTGGTGAAGCAAGAAGTAAAGAATACCGAGATGCTATATCTGTTTATACAACAGAAGGAAGAAGTCAAGGTTTAACAGGCCCAGAAGCCAGTAGATATGCTAAAGCTATGGTAGACTCAATGGGAGAAAATATAACACTCCCAAAGTAACTGAGGAAACTTTAGAATCCCCTGAAGTTTCCGCTGATCAACAAGAAGGTGAAGTTATGGCTAATGTTTTTAGTGGTGGAAATATTTCTGAAGAACGATTAAAAGAAATAAGTTTACCTTCTGATACTCCTACATCTCTATTAATTAAAAGATTTGAAAACTTTTTACCTAAAGCTAGTTTTGATGTGAGACAAAATACTAATGGCTTTGGTACAGAGGCTACTAGTGCTAATGAAGAAATTACATTAATGGAAGCTCAGAATAGATTATTAGCTAGAATAAATAGAGATTCTGAATACATTAGATCTTATGGTAAAGATAATGATTATAATTTTACAGATAATGAAGTAGCTGCTTTAAGTTCTTTTATATTTAATTTAGGTCGAGGAGCTTTAAAGCAAGTCACTGCTGAAGGCACACGCTCTAAAGATGAAATAGCTACTATGATGTTAAAGTATTACACAGCAGGTGGAAAAAAACTACAAGGTTTAGTTAATCGCAGACAAGATGAGCATGATATATTTACAGGAAAATCTATTATAGATGGTGCTGATTAATGGGAAAAGTTAGAAAAACTTCTAGTCCGTGGGATAATTTAAAAGCTTCAGACATAAGTACTCCCGAAGTAAAAACATTTGGATTACGCAAATCGTATGTGTCTAGAACTCATGGCGATCTTAGGCGTGACCCAAAGTTTCAAGATGAATCTGAAAAGTTACTTAATTACTTATCAGAGCAACAGGGGGCAGCAGAGGCTATAACTGGTGGTTTAATATCTAATGATATATTTGAAACTCTTAGGGACGAGGAAGGACGTTTGCTTACAGTAGCAGACAGAGCTAGAGTTTTAAAAGATGCCCCCGAAGATATAAAACAAACTTATGCTTATCTAAGAAATGAGTTTGAAAACTCTAAGCCCGGAAGTTTTGGAGAAGTAGGCAAGGCTCTTTTTGATAGAGGAGTAGATTTATTTGCTGACCCGATTAACTTAGCACTGGCTTTAGTGGCTCCCGGAGTTGGAAGTACTGCAACAAAAGCATCTGCAGGTGCGTTGAATAAAGCCCTCACTAGCAAAGCAGGTAAGCAAAGTGTTAAGAGAACTTTAAATAATATCTCAGCTTCTAAAGTAGGAGCAGCTACAGCCTTTGAAGGAGCAGCATGGACAGGCGTAGAGAATGCAAATCGACAAGATATAAACATAGCTACTGGCGTACAGGATGCTTTTAGTAAAGGACAGTTTGGTTTAGCAGTAGGCACAGGTGCTGCATTTGGTGGTGCTTTAGGATATGGTGCTACTAAATTGTTCTCTAGAAGAACGCCTAGTGTTGCAGAAACACCGCCTTCTACTACTAAGCCTATCCCACTAGTTGATGAAGCATCTCCTATAGAAAAATTAGACTTTAGTAATATAGATACTTCACAGCCTCTTGTAATTAATTATAACAGATTACAAAATATTGATGGTACGCCTACTACTGTTACAAAACAAACTGAAGTTATTTTTGAACCTACAGGTAAAACAAGAGCAAACGGAACGCCTGTGTATGCGACAACTAAAACTCGCAAAGGTGAGATACAATCTGTAGTACTTGATGATAAGGCTATAAGAGAAAGTTTTAAAAACAAACCGTGGACAACAAGTAGAGTACGAGGTGTATTACCATTAAAAGCTGATGACATTCAAACAGAAGATGAATGGGTTATGTTTAATTTACTACATGAACTAGATCATGTTGTTAATCCTAAACCTCAAGTAATGAAGAAAGCTCTTTTTGAAAACAGGGCTAATGAAAGAGCATTAGAACAATTAAAGATTGCAAGAGAAACTAATGTTCTTCCAGAGATACTTACAAACGCACATCAAAAAGTAAAAGATACAGTTAGTAATTTCTTTGACAGTATTACTACATCTACTACTAGAAGAGGGCAAGAATATTTTGATAGAAATCTAAATCCTGAAGTAGATACAAATTTATTAAATAAATTAAAAAAAGACTTAGGTAATAAATACGATGATACTAGAGTAGCTAGTATTATTTTAGGTATAAAAGATACTATTTTTAAAAGACTAACTCCAGAACAAAAATCTAGAGGACTAGAGATAGCTACAAAATCTAGACTACTAGAAGTTAATGATGTTAATCCTGATGTCTTAGCAAAATTTAAAGAGTATGGATTAACTCCAGATGAAATTAGTACTGCTATAGAGGAAGTAAAAAAAACTTATATTAAAGAAGGGGTAACAAAAAGAAAAGAAGTTTTACCTTCTGGACAAAAAATAGAATCAGTAACAACACAAAATTTAACTCCTGAAGAAATAAATATTCTTGCTAAAGGATTATCTAGTGATGTAGGTGGTGGTCAAAGAACTTCAGATGTTTTAGCAGACTCTATAGCAGAAGCAAATGCAACTCAAGGTATAAGTAATAGTGCTAGAGAAAAAACTATTTTAAGTAGGGCTTTAAGTCAAGCTTCTAAATTTAATGCTAAGTTTCTTACAGGTAAAGTAGCAGGTGTTCTTGATCCTTATATAAGAGAATCTTCTACTATTATAGGAGGATTTCAAAGGAGCGTTACATCTTCTCTTTCTAATTCATGGAAAAGAGGCGAGGGTATTATAAGAGATACGGATGATTATGGTACTGTTTTTGATAGAGAGTTTGGCAGACTAGGACAACCTTTTAAAGCTATCTATGAGCCTGTATTAAAGTTAGCTAAAGGAGAGTTAAGAGATAATATAGATACTTTACTATCTAATGCTATTAGAACTGGGAGTACAAAAGAACTAGGCGAAGCTACTAGTCATTTAGATAAAGAAGTAAGAAAAAGTTTATTAGACATAGTAACTTTTAGCAGAACTCAATTAAATGAATTAGGTACAGAGTTACAAAGCAGAGGTTTTGTAAATAATTTAGTAGACAACTACTTACCTAGACTTTGGAAGCGTTCAGAAATAGAAAATAATAAAGATAATTTTATTAATCTTTTAGAAAACAATGTTGTTTTTGAAGGAGTAGGAACTGATCCTGATGCTATAAGAAAAGCTGCTGATGATTTATATAAAGAATTGCTAGATATAAAATATCAATTAGGTAATGACTCAGGTACAGGCATGAATAGTTTCTTTGCTAAAAGAGCATTAGTTATAAAAGATGAAACTGCTTTTAAAGATTATTTAGATAATGATTTAAACAATGTAATGATAAGTTATTTTAGATCAGCTGCTAAAAGTTTTGCTAAAGACGATGTATTTAGAGTAAAAAATATAGAAGAGTTTAAAAGTACATGGTGGACTGCAGCCGAAAAAGAAATGCGTGAAAATGGGGCTGACTCAGCTACTATTAGAAATGCAAAAAATGACATGCTTGCTGTATATCAAAGTGTTACTGGCGAAGGTTTAGATAGGTTTGGTGCTAAAACACAACTGGCTGCTGATACTTATATGTTAGCAAATAGAATGGCTTTGTTACCACTTAGTACTTTATCAAGTCTTACAGAGATATTTATAAACATTTCAAAGGCAGGACCAAAGACAGCTTTTGCAGGTATGCGCGATGCTGTATTTAGTGGCTCTAAAAAAATGTACGATGACTCGTTAAATGGTTTAGAAAAATCTTTTAACATGACTAGAAAAGAAGCAATGGAAGAGCTTAACTACATGGGCATTGCTCTTGATCAGGCATTTGCTGACTATGCTGACAGACTAGGAGGCGATGCTTTAGCTAGTCCTGTTATGAGAGGTGTTAGTAATAAATTTTTTAGGCTTACATTACTAGATCAATGGACACGAGGAGTTCAAACAGCTTCGTATATTACTGGTAAAAGATTAATAGCAGAAAATTTAGAAAGCATTGCGTCACACATGCCCCTAATACAAGCAGGTAAAACATCTAGAAGAGTCCAACGGCAAATAGATGAACTAGCTGATCTTGGAATAAACTACAACGAAGGGGTAGAGTGGCTACAGCAAGGAGCTAAGACAGGAGATAACTTTTATACAAAGTTAAAAGAAGGCGCAGGTGTTTATACTAATGAAGTTATTTTAAACCCTAGCGCACAATCAGGTATTAAACCTATGTATATGTCTAATCCTAAGACAGCTATATTGGGACAACTGCTTGGATACCCTGCTGCATTTACAAATACTATAATGAAGAATGTTATTAGAGAAGGAACTAGAAATCCTGAAACTATAATTACTCAGCACCTTCCTGCTGCTGCAATTATGACAGGAGTAGCAGCCTTTACTAATGCTGTAAGAACACAAGGAGAATCTTTAGAGGGAGATCCTGAAGAAGTAATAGGTAATGCATTTTTAAGATGGGGTGGTAATGGTTTACCTGCTGATATGTTTGTACGTGGTCGCACAGCAGCTGAGATTTATCAGAATCCTTCAGCTTACATGACAGGGCTAGGCCCAGTGTGGGGAGATACTTATAAGGTCATAACAACTGGTGATATTTTTTCTGTTGTAGGACAGAAAGTTCCCGGATATGGAGCCTTTAATGCAGTCTTTGGTTCTTTTGAAAGCACTGAAGATTTACCCGATCAATATAGAGATTTTCTAAGAGAGTTAGATAAAAATATTATAGATGAATCTATACCTGATAAAAAAGCTACGCCTAAAAGAAACTTTAGAAAAGGCGGTGAAGTCTACAATGTAATGCAAGTACCTATAGAACCTGATGAACGTGTAGATAAGATGACAGGTTTAGCTTATGACGTACAAGCAGGAGGAGCTTTTATAGATGAAGAAGATCGCCAAAGTTTTGCATTAGGAACATTAGCTTCAAAAGCAGCCCCAGTTTTAAGATCTAAACTAACAGAAGTTCTTACTAAGTTAGCAAACAAAGGTGAGAATATACCTGTTAATAGATTAGTAAAAAAATTAGAAACTCAAGGTGTTCGGAAAGATGAAATAAAAGCAGCAGGTATTGCTAAAGATGGTACAACAGCTAATAAAATTGACACTGTAGTTACTCAATCAGGCAACATAGCTTATAGTCCTGATAGTTTAAAAACTATAGATAGAACTAGAAGAGATAAACCTTTAGTTGATTCTGAATTTGAAACTGCAAAAGAAACTTATGCTGATCGTTATTATGAAGAACCTTATAGTGAGGAATTCGGAGAAGGGGGAGGGTACATAGAAATCGACGATCCAATATTTCCATATCTTTATGAGAAGGTTGTTCCTGAAGATGTTTTACCTAATACTTATGAAATAAAAGTTTTTGGTGATCCTAGAGTACCTTCTAAATTAATTTCTCCTCATTTTGAGGGTATAAATCTTAATCCTAATAACCCTGCTGCTCAAGTGTCTGAAGCAAATCCTGTTTCTTACTGGGTAAGATTTGATGAGATTAACAAAATGAAAGAATATGGACCTGATTATGATGGGATGTCTCCGCAGATGATCGCATTACGTAAAAGAGTATTTCCAAAGTTAGGACCAGATCGTCTTAGAGTTTTTGAAATGCAAAGTGATTTAATTGTAAATGAAAAAACTTTATCTAATATTAAACGTACTATCAGAGAAAAGTTAGGTGATGATGATCTTGTTCCTGTGTTAGAGAAAAATTTTGGAATTGATAAAAAAAATATTTCATTTACAAAAGAAGAAGCTAAAGCTTTAAAAGATGATGCATCTAAAACAATTGAAGTTGAAGATAAAGTAAATAAAATATATCAAATAATTGCTGAATCTGGAAATTATTCCCCCGGACCTTCAGGAAATAATGCTAGAGATGATTTAGGAAATTTAAATGATATGTATTTACAGGAAAATTTTTTTGAGAATGAATATATAGAAGAATATGTTAGTGGGTTACAAGACTTTAAAAAAAGAAATAAAACTTTTCTTAAAGAAAATTTAAAATTAAATTCTGCAATAAATAAATATATAGAATTAAAAGATGATATACAGGAAGCTATACTTTCTAATGATAAAATACAAAAACTTGTAGGAGCTACTACAAAGAATATAATTAATACTTCACCTATAGCTAAATTAGATGTTTCTCAAAATATAATAAATAGAATGATTTCTGAAACAAAAAAAAGAGGACATGATAAGGTTAGTTTTTTAATTGGCAAAAATACTCCAACAAGTAAAGAATATTTAACACAATTAAAAAGAAGCGAACCAATACAAAATTATTATGAAACTGTAGTAGCAAAACAAATATACAAGATTGCAAAAAAAATAGGAGCTACTACTAGTTGGGATCAAAACGGATATTTAACTATAAACTTACCTGAAAAAGAATTTACTTTACCTATGTATAAAAATAAAGGTGGATATATTTCTCGTGAAGAATATAGTATAGGCGGTAAAGTAAAAAAAGTACTTGATAAAATTATGTATGCAGGTTCAGCCAGAATGGGTGTTACTAAAGAAGACCTGCGTAACCATGAAAAAGAAGTAGTTACTTTTTTAAATGCAGCTATTGAAAGAGGAGAGATTCCAAAACAATTTAAAGTCCCAACAGATGAAGCAGGGTTTGGAGATTTTAGAAAACCTTTTAATGACGAAGTTTGGAATGTTATGAATCATGCTTACTTATCTTATAAACATGGTAAGGACGTAGGTAATAAATTTTTATTACAATTAAAAGAACAAGTTCAAATGCCTTTTAGACCTGACCCAAGGACTGAAGCAACAGACATGGTTAATAATGCTTATGGATTTGGGCTGCAAAATATTGCAAAAGATGATCTTGATGCTCAAAGAATAATGATTAAAGATTATGATATTACTCAAGAAAAATTAAAAGCAGGAAAGCCTTTAATGTATGGTGTTGATCCTCTTTACAATCCTAAAGAAACTAAGTTAGTTAGAACTAGAAGTTTAATGGATACTAAGTATGGTAGAACAGGGCTATAATTACTCATTAATATAATTCATAAGTAAAAAATTAAATAATTTACCCATAGGATAACCTAATGAAAAAAACTTTATTAGCTATTTGTATATCAATCGCATCAGTATCTCAAGCTGATGTTACTTATGTAGATGACGTAGCAGATATTATAAATAATAACTGTGTTGTGTGTCATCGTCAGGGTGGCATAGGTCCAATGCAGTTTGAAACATATGAGCAGGTACGTCCGTGGAGTCCTTTAATACAGATTAAAGTAGCCAATCGTGAGATGCCTCCCTATGCTTATGATAAAGAAATAGGTATACAAGAACTGCATGGCGATTGGAGATTAGAACAAGAAGAGATAGATACAATAGTAGAGTGGGTTAATACTGGCTCAGAGTACGGCAATAGGGATGTAGCTCTAGCACCTTTGGTACTACCAGATCCTAGTCAGTGGAACTTCTATGCGGATTTAGGAGAGCCTACAGTGGTCATCCCTTCTACGCCTATAGATATACCTGCTAGTGGAAATGATTTGTGGCATAAACATAATGTGCCAAGTGGTTTAGCAGAGGACAGATGCATTAAAGCTATTCAAGTTAAGCCAAGAGGCGAGGCTAAGAGTGTAGTACACCATGCTAATAGTAGTGTTATTTTAAATGGTGAAAGATTTGGTATGCTCACAGAGTATGCTATGGGTAAGTGGGGTGAGGTAGTACCGGAGGGCGTGTGTCGTACTATACCTGCAAATGCAGAGATAGCATGGGACATTCACATGTTCCCCGGAGGTCTTGGAGCAATGGCTCCAGAATCTGTTATTGAGAATAACATCGTAGATATAGGCATGTGGTTATATTCTCCAGAGGAATCTGAAGAACTTAAATACAAACAAGACTTAAAGCTGTATAGAATAAGCGACCAAGACGATATAGTTATCCCCCCTAATGGATACTTAATGACACAAGGCTTTCATTCTTTTGATCATCCTGTACGGATAGATTCTTGGCAACCTCACGGTCATCTTAGAATGAATGCAGCTTCCTTTGAAATATTCTATCCTGAAACTGGACGTACAGAACAAGTCAGTCAGGTATCTAACTGGAGCGCAACGTGGCATCACAGTCATATATATGAGCCAGACTTTGCACCGCTTCTTCCAACAGGAGCAGTCTTAGTACTAAAGCAATGGTATGACAACACAAAAGAAAACCCTAATAACCCCGACTCTGATATGTGGGTTATGGGTGGAAGCAGAACAGGCGATGAGATGACCCATGCTTGGATTGCTGTGACACATCTTGATGATAATAAATATCAAGAACTTTTAAACGAACGAAACAATAAAAGGATCGTAGCCAAAAAATGAAATATTTAGGATTGATGTCAATGTTATTAATTACAAGTTGTAGTACATATACTTTTAACTTACAAGAACATCCTGAATGGAATTGGACAGATCAAGCAGTGTTTCAACAAAATATGAGAATGTGTAGGTATGCAGATAATTGCAATGCAGAACAACTCTTTATTAGATAACTAGGAGATAGTAATGAAAAAGTTAGCGGTGACGATTAGCAGCTTATTATTTGCAACAGCAGCTGCAGCACATGAAGATGTTAATATAGATTATGCCACTAGTGTAGCACCTATTCTTATAAAACAATGTCAAATGTGCCATCGAGAAAATGGCATAGCACCGTGGGCAATGAGTAACTACCAAATAGTACAGGGCTTTGCACCTGCTATAAAAGAAGCGATTGAATCTAAACGTATGCCTCCGGGACAAATTAATCCTATATATCGTGATGATATTATAAATCATAGAACTTTAAGTCATACAGAAATAGAGACACTTATAGCATGGATTGATGCAGGTACGCCAGTAGAAGGGAACAGTGATCCTTTAACAGAAACTGTTTACTCTCCTTCAGCATGGGTACATGGTGAGCCTGATATGATTATTGAAGTGCCGCCTCAAGAAATTCCTGCAGTTGGAACTCTTGGTCCTAATGCTATCCCTTACAGATACACAAAAGTAGATTTAGGTTTAACAGAAGATAAGTGGTTACGTGGCTCAGAGTTTCTCCCAAGTGAGCCAACTGTAATGCATCACATGTTAAACACAGTTTCTATACAAGGCGAGAGAACAAATCTTCTTGGAGCAGCAGGTGAGAGTCAAGAAGATTTAAACTACGCTAGTGTTAGTGCTTATGTCCCCGGAGGTACTCCTGATTTTTATGATGAGAACACTGGCGGTCTACTACGTGCAGGTTCAGTTGTTAACTTACAATTACATTACACACCTGATGGTACAGCTAGAACAGACCAAGCAAGGATAGGGCTTTATTTCCATGATGAAGGTGTAGTGCCTCAAGAAAGAATGGCAGGGGGATGTGCCTGTATATTCCCTGATACTTGGACACCAATACCTCCCTTTGATCCTAACTTTGTACAGACAGCAGAGATACAACTTGAACAAGATGTAAATCTTCATACGTTCTTACCTCACATGCACTTTCGTGGCAAGAGTATGAAAGCTACAGCTTACTATCCTGATGGGACTTGGGAAGAACTAATTGACATTCCTAAGTATGAATATGCGTGGCAGCTTTCATACACATGGAAAGAGCCTAAGTATATGCCTAAAGGAACTAGACTATTTGTAGAAGGAGCTTTTGATAACTCAGCTGAAAATAAAATGAATCCTGATCCTAGTAGAGAAGTACCGTGGGGGCAGATGTCAGAGGATGAAATGTTCTTCGGGGCATTTACTTGGAAAAATTTATAACTAGGAGACAGTAATGATAGAAGTGACAGTAGCCATAGCTGCTGCTAGTCGTGCTGTGTCGCTTATTAAAAAAGGTATACAAGTAGGTAAGGATACCTCAGAACTAAGCACTCAATTCGCAGAATTTTTTGATGCTAAAGACAAGATTGATACTGCAAAAACAGAAGCGGACAATGCTCCGTTAGGTAAAAAAGTATTTGCTGCACAATCCGTAGAGGCGTATGCATTAGAAGTAGCACTAGCAGAACATAAAGCTAAAGACTTAGAAAAACAATTAAGAGAACTTTTTGTTTACTCAGGACAGGGAGATGTATACAAAACAATGATGAGGGCTAGGAAGACAGAACGTCAAAGAAGATTAGAAATAACTAAGAAGTTAGCAGCAAGAAAAAAATTTATATTTGATACATGTTTAATAGCTACTATTATTGCAACAGGAATGGGTATAATAGCTTCTTTATTATATTATATATTTTAACTAGAGGTACAACTTATGATAGCCCTTTACACTGAAGACCAGTTAACGGCAGCATTTCAAATATACGTGCGTATACATGCTTCTTACGAAATGGACGCAGTAGACTACGAAACCTTTAGAGGTATATTTGAACATCAGTTTATGGCAATGTCTCAAGCAGATGAAATATTTAATGGAGAAGGGACTACTCATTAACAATGAACGCTAAGAAATTAGAACTACAATCTAAGTATGAACAGTTTGATCTTAATAGAGATGGAACTGTAAGTGATGAAGAGATAGACCGCGCTAAAGAAATGATTGACCTAGAGTTAAGAGAAGAAAAATCAGAGGCTCAAAAGTTAATGGCGTGGTTAGCTATAATTGTAATGACGGTAACAACTATTGTACTGTTTACTCCATTAATACCAGACAGTAGAGTTAATGCACTATCTGATTTACTAGGTCTATTTTATTTTTCATTGTGTGGCATTGTTGGTACTTACATGGGCGCGACAGCTTTCATGCATAAGCCTAGTAAATAGTACTCTGCACTTCTTTTTCTAATAAGTTGTGTAGACCCTCTAGTTTTAGAGAGCCTTCCTTAACAACCTTTTTTATAATTGGTATCTCATCTGTTGGAAATATTCTTTCTATATCTTCAAACGGTAAGTGTGAATACTCAGATATAATATTACCATCCCTTGCTAAGAACACCCTGAATGAAATTAAGTTACCTTCTTGTCTGTTGTCCATACTGCCTCCTCAGTCCTCAACTCCCAGACTTTTAAATTGGACACTATCTAGGTTGCCCTTTATACCTCCCTTCATATAAGTAGTAGCCCTGCCTTCAAAGAAGTTTTGATGCTCTACTCCCAGTACATCGTCTAACCAATTAAGAGGATTATCTTTTACTCCAAAGTTAGGTTTTAAACCTAGCTGTAGTAAACGCCTGTCAGCTATATATCTTATATATTGTTTCATCTCATGTTTAGATAAGCCTTGTATATCACCCATCTCAAATACTAAATCTAAAAACTTATCCTCTAGTTTTACCATCTCTCTACAGACTTGATAGATTTCTTTCTTAAACTCATCTGTCCATAGGTGTAAGTTTTCTTTTATAAATTCTCTAAACAGCTTTGTCATTGCCTCAACATGCATAGACTCATCACGTATACTATAAGTAACTATCTGCCCCATGCCTTTCATCTTACCAAAGCGAGGGAAGTTTAAAAGAATTACAAAGCTACTGAAGAGTTGTAACCCCTCAGTAAAGGCAGAGTATACAGCTAGATTCTTAGCAATAGATTCTTTGTCACTAAGTTTAAGAGGGACATTAGTTATGTACTCATGCTTCTCTGCCATAGCTTCGTATTCAGAGAAAGCTTTGTATTCTACGTCAGGCATCCCTACTGTATCAAGCAACAAACTATAAGCGTGTTGATGGATAGACTCCATGTTAGCGAATGAAGACATCATCATCCTAGACTCTGGCTTTTTAAATACACGCATGTACTTGTCTATGTAACCAGAAGCTACATCAACATCTGACTGAGTAAACAATCTAAAAATCTGAGTCAGCATATTCTTTTCTGAGTCACTCATTTCTTGCCAATCTTTTACATCATTATGTAAAGGTACATCTTCCGGTAGCCATATCATTTGATTCTGTTGCACATAGTAATCAAACATCCACGGATAATCAAAAGGCTTATAATAATCTCTAGTTCCTAACAAACTCATTGTTCTTGCTCCTTGGTTATTTCGTATTCCCAGTACTCTACGATCATCCCCTTTGGTACGACCATAATAGAATTTACATACTCTTTATATTTTTCACTATGAAATATATCCGTTGAAAGAATAACTTCATTCTCATTATCTGCTACTAGGTAGCCCACTGTAGAACGCATAATAGGTTTAGACTTCTTGGCTTCACTAATAAGTATATCTTCAGTGTCCACCCAAGCATCTCCCCATTTTACTTCTACAACTTTATCCCTCACAACTTATACATCCTTCATCTTCTAAGTTGATCTTAGGTATCTTTATATTAACATTCTCAGTGTTACGTGCTGCATCAGATCTTAAATAATAAAGAGACTTTAGTTTGTGCATACCTGCCCAGTGTACATCATTTAAGTACTGTAAGAAATCATTATGTGTATCTTGATCTGATTCTATGGGAGGAGGTTTGAAAAATAAATTTACACTTTGACTCTGACAAATATATTTCTGACGCATAGAAGCATGTTCTATAATCCATATCTGATTTATCTCTGGTGCAGTTTTAAATATTTCTTTTTGATCATCAGTCAATATATCTAAGTGCTGCACTGAGCCTTCATGTGCTGCGATGTCCTTCCATACCTCATCACGTTTCTTTTGAGTAGGCAGAAGCTCAAATAATAAATCATCTAGATATTTATTCTTAACTTTAAAACTTCCAGTCAGTGTTTTGTGTGTGTATACATTAGCCCTGATAGGCTCTATAGAAGGGCTTGTACCCCCACATATAATAGAACTAGAAGCGTTAGGAGCCACAGCAAGTAAGTGAGCGTTACGTTTATTACTACCCTTCATGTCTGGGGCTTCACCTCTTTCTTCTGCTAGTCGCTTAGATGCTAACTCTGCCCTATCTTTAATTAAAGAAAAAGATTTATTATTAAAAGAAGAAGCATACATACTTTCAAAAGCAATGTTATTTTTCTGCAGATAACTATGAAAACCCATAGCTCCTAAGCCTATAGACCGTTCTCTCATGGCTGAGTAGGCTGCTTTTTTATAACCTTCTTGACCTGCTACTGAATCAATAAAGTTTTCTAATACATTATCTAGCATCGTTACAAGATCACTAATAAAGTTTTCATCTTGCGACCAATCATCATAGTACTCTAAGTTTACACTAGATAAGCAGCAAACGGCTGTCCTATCTTCATTAGTAGGTAAGGTTATTTCAGAGCAAAGGTTACTCTGCTTTATTTCTAAACCTAATTTCTTTTGTTCAGGGGGCAGAGCATCATTACAAGTATCAATGTTTACTATGTAAGGCTCTCCAGTTTCCATTCTAGTTTGTATTATTTGGAACCATAAATCTCTAGCCTGTACTATCTTTACTGCGGTGTTAGTCTTAGGATCTATAAGTCTCCATTCTAAATTTTCTTCTACAGCATTTAAGAACTCATTAGTTATATTGATTCCGTTGTGGAGGTTTAAACATTTTCTATTTAAGTCTCCTCCTGTAGTCTTACGCATGTTTATAAATTCTTCTACTTCTGGATGAGATATATCTAAGTATGCTGCATAGCTACCGCGCCTAGTAATGCCTTGATTAAAAGCTAACATCTGGGAATCTACTACGTGCATGAAAGGGATAGATCCAGTAGACCTACTGCCGTTAGAAGTATCCACCCCATTGCTACGAACACTACCCCAATATCCACCAATGCCTCCACCTCCACTTGCAAGCCATATGTTCTCATCATAATGGCTAGATAAACCATCCCTAGAATCAGGTACGTAATTGAGAAAGCAGCTGATAGGTAAACCGCGAGAGGTTCCCCCGTTAGAAAGTATAGGAGTACTGAAGCTAAACCAGTGCTTACTAGCGTAGTTGTAAAGTCTCTGTCCAAGATCGAAATCAATATGTCCCTTATAAGTAGAACCAAAAATACTGGCCCTTGCAAAAGCTTGTTGAGCATGGGTTTCTCCTTCCCATAAGTATCTGTCTATAATAGTTTGCTTACTAAAATTATTTAATGTTACATCCTTATCGTAATCAATATGAATACCTAAGTATGGCTGCACTCCAATTTTATCAGTCATGAATATTCTTTCCTATTTCTTGTATAAGTTTCTGAAGATACCACTGGGCTTTCTTTAAATCTTTTATTTTATCTTTGTATCTGTATCGCCATACATATTTTATTACGTTACCACGTAAGTAACCTTCATACTCTTCTTTAGTTGAAGCAGCTTCAATAGCTTCAATACATTCTACCTTACCATTATTATAATGTACTGGGTGATTTACATCATCTTTTTTTAAAGTTAAAGGTTTATCTTTATCAAACCCTTGACCTAACCTATAACTATTAGCTACGCTACTCCATTCTTCAGGTGTTACATCATCAATGCTCATAGTATCTCCTATTCACTTTCAATATTTAAAGTATTATCTTTACGGTAATTCATATCTACCCACTCACTAGGTAAAGAATCTTCACTGTACCATTTAAAGTTATTGGCAGAAGCCCACTCACCATGACTTCTTTTAGTGCCATCTTTCCTGCGTTTAGCTTGTGGCATTGGAGAAGATGGGTTGGCAAACAAAAAGACTAGCTCCGTGTTAGGAGGTAATGCTTTGTTAATCCAGATGTATTTACTGTACTCAGCAAAATCCCAGAACCTACCTTTAGCTTCTAAAAGAATTATTTGATTACCCATTATCCTAACGAAGTCAGGCTCGTACACATGCTCTATTATATAAGCTACTTCTTTAGTATGATGCTTCCATTCTTTTAGCAATCCCTTGTGTAGATCATGTTCCCAATTAGAATCATAGCTAGGAGGGACATTCTTTTCTTTAGGTCGTTTAACTCTAGGTTTTCTAAAGCCCTTACGAATTGTTTTTTTCAATGTCTTTTAACCTCACTGTGGCTACATCTATATGAGTTCTACGCACTAAGGTTTTTATTTTTTTAACAGTCCATTTAAAAGAGTAAGCACTAAGTTTAAATTGATTGTTAGCAAAGAGGTGTGTTTGTGGAGATAAATAAGAAAGAATATTATTCTCATTAACATTCTCTGATTCATCTTTAGACACTAAACCTTTAAACCATTCAACTAAAATAACTTTAGATTGTTTCCGTATCTTCTTGCAAAGCTTGGAATTCATGATCTACCTCCTGTACTTTAGGCTCTACTACAATTTTTGTTAGAAAAGAAAAACCTTTTGAGTATTGAAATACTCTCAAGCCTTTTCCATTATTAGAGTTCTCATAACATTTAAATTTATGAGGACACCAAGCGCAGTTCTTATGTAATTTTTCATTGCCCTTTACGCCATCTGGTACAGTATCATAACAGTAATCTTCAGGGGGCGCGTCTTTTGAAAGAGCAATCTTTAGATTTTTTATTTTATTTTTTATATTAGGTTTGTCTAAATCCTCTGGCTGATAAAAACATAGCTCACCATTTTCTTTATTGATAACTAGTAGCCCTCCATTACTAGTACCTTCTGATTCTTCGTACCCTGCAAGCTGTCCTAAGTATCCAAAGGGATCGTCATCTCTCAGTGTTCCGTTTTTAAATTTGTTGAATGCAAAACCAGACGCAGTTTTTATATCTACAACTTCATCATCTATGATGCAGTCTATGTGTCCAGTTATGCTATCAACTACAACTTGTTTTTGTTCTCCAGTTATATCGTGTCCAGATATAACAACAAAAAGTTTAACTAGTTCTTCTAGCATATGACCATAAAGAAACTTGATCTGCGTAGAAGGATTAGTTTTAAAAGATTCTTGATCTGTAGTTTGGCTATCAAACCACAAACGTCTAGCAGGTTTACCTACATTAGACATCCGTATAGAGAAGTTAGAATCTCTTTTAGTTGGGTTAGCCCAAGAGCGCATTACATCTTTCATAGCTTCGCCAAAGTTTTCTATCTGTTGTTCAGATATATCCAGAGGTTTGCCATCTGATAAAGGTTCTAAAGTTTTATATATATCTTCAACTAAAGTATTCATATTCTATGTTTCACAAATCTACATTTGCGACTCTTTGAATTGTAATGTAAGTACTGTACGTTCAGTTCTTTTTGTAATGGAGTTTTTGCTGAAAGCCTCCCATCTTTATATGACTTAACGTCAATCAATTTTATTTCTCCTTTAGGACACATAGCTACAATATCTACTGGTCCAGTACAGCCACAGTTTTTAAAGACATGATAACCATTATCCCACAGCCATGTGATAGCATAATGTTCTGCCAGATCACCTACTCTACTTGGATCGTGTTTAATCTTCATAAGAAATATTCTCTGTTAATTTATATTCCCAAAGGCCATAAGTTCTTCTACCTTTGGCTCTACGATCTACAGTATGCAAACCAAATTTTTCTTTTCTAAAATCTCTTAGGTAAGCAGACACACTTGTTTCAGGTACTTCTAATTTTAAAGATATTTCTTTAAGAGTTCTCCATTTAGAATCTTTCATTAAAGAATATACTTTATCTCGCGCAGTCTTTAATCTAGAAAAATCGTACTCAATTGTATAGGGCGATTCATTTAAAAATAAATCTCTTTGTTTTATATTAATGTGTTTCACTCCAGTTATCTCCTATATGATATTCACCATCTAAAGGACACTTCATATTGAAAGCAAGTCCTGCGTTTTGTATTGCTTTTATACCTAGTTCACCTACAAGTTTAGCATCTTTCTTTATAACTTCTATCTGCCATTCATCGTGTATGTTAGCTACGAAGTGAGCATCTAAATCATTGTCTATAATGTAACTGTTAAGTAGCTCTAATGCTTTCTTCATTACAATACTACCACCGCCCTGCAGTAAAGCATTGAGGGCTGAGTGTGCTGACCTAATGTATATCTTCCTACCATCTAATCCTTTAATGAAGCCTTTAGCTGATGCTCTTGTAACTCTATCTTTGAGATGTTTAAGTGATGGGAGATTATCGAGGAAACGTTGTTTAAGTCTTTGACCATCTTGTTTGCCTCCTCCAACCACTGTTCCCAACTTCTCATTTCCTGCTCCGTATATAAAGGCATAGATGAATGTCTTCGCCTGATTTCTTGATTCAAGTCCTGCAAGGTTTTGATTAGCTGTGTGTATGTCTCCGTGTAAAATTTCATTAGTAAAGTCCTCATTATCCATATAGTGAGCAAGCATCCTTAGTTCTAATCCAGAGGCATCAATGCCTACTAGATTATAATCTTTAGGTACTGTCCAACAAGCACGACACTCTGTCCCATAAGGAGCATTAGAGTTAGGTACTTGAGCAAGGTTAGGTTCTCTATGAGTCATCCTTCCTGTGATTGTACCATTGGGATTCACAAAACCATGTACCCTATCTATACTATCTACATTATCTATCCAAGATTTTATCTGTGCTATTCTTTTCTGATACATAAGATAGTCAGCGATAAGCGTAGCTTGGGGTATATCTTTTATTCTTTTAAGAGTACCCTCATCTACAATAGGTTGACCAGTAGGTGTGAACTTAGTTGGCTTCCAACCAAACTTCTTTAAGTACTCGCCAATCTGTTTACGTGAGCCTAAGTTAAACTCTGTACGGCTTATCCTTTTTATTTCATCCTGCTCATTCAGGGAATCGTACTCATCAGAATTTAACCTATACTTAATCCCCTCGGAATCAACAGCCATCTTAGATAGTTTACCTGCACCAGTTTTAACAGGATATAATATCAGAGTATGTTCTTCAGGTTTAAATTCCTTATGTACTTCTGCAACAGTAGCATCGAGCTTATCTTTTAATGTAGCAAGTAATAGACAGGCATGTCTAACATCAAGTAGAAAGCCCTTCTCTCTTTGCTTGTTTAAGATACCGGCAATGTTCTGTTCTAAGTTTATAGAATCTCTAGAGAACCCCTGCTTCTCTTTGCTAAGAGCATCGTACACTCTTTTGTTTAGGAGTACATCCCTCTCACAGTATGTCACCATCTCCTGAGAAAAGTGTCCATAATCATCAAACTCAATCTTAGGAAACTTTAGTCTAAAGCCCCATGATTCTAGACCATGATTGCCTTCCCGAACTGGGTTGAATAAACGAGACAACACTAAGGTATCTACTAATGGTTTAGCAGATAGATCAATGCCAGTAAGCTTATGAATGACAGGAATGTCAAAGCCTATAATGTTGTGACCAATAAGTTTGTCAGCCTCCTGTAACTTACTAAGTCCTTCTTGTAATGTGTTGCCATAGTAAGAGTTCAACTCCTCTGTGCTAGTATCACAAGTACTTAGACACCATATCTTTGTAGCATCTAGACCGTCAGTTTCCACGTCGAATACTAAGGAACTCATAGCTCTTCTCCATCATCTATATAATCTTGAGAATCTACTTCTGATAGCCTACCAGTATCCTGATTGTATAGCAAATGGGTAGCCATTCCTACATCACCAGTATATCTAGATTTAAGTACACGCAGATGAGTTGTCTGAGCTTCTATAGGATCATCGGATTGTTGGTTACGTTCTAAAGCTATAACACAATCAGACAACTGAGCAATAGACTGAGAGCCTCGCAAGTGATTAAGCCCTACAGTAACCCCATTCTCATGCCCCCTGTTGCCTTCTACTCTACGCAAATGAGAAACTAGTATCATCCCTGCCCCTGTTTCTTCCACAATGGATCGAAGCCTAGTCATAATACTATCAATAGTTCTGCGCTCATCCCCCTCAGTTGATGAGGATACAAGCATATGTAAATGATCAACCACTACCCACTTACAGCCACAGCCTATGATCATAAATCTAATCTTACTAAAGATAGCATCTATATCATTGGCCCCGAAGTGAGCATGAATCCAGACCCTGCCGTTATCATATATCCTATTGTATATATCCTTAAGATATTGTGGGTCATGGGATTCTCTAACATGGTCTACATATAGCCTATCATTAGCTTCTATAGACATCAGACAGTCAAGTGTCCTCATGTCATGCTCTTCTAAAGCTACGATACCTACGTTGTCCTCAGTGTTTGTGATTAGCCAATGCTCTAGTTCTCTAGTGATACTAGATTTACCTAGACCAGTACCACCTGTTAAAGTAACAAGCTCTCCTGCTCTAAGGCCATACAGCTTTTTGTTTAATCCTTCCCACGGATAAGGTACAGATTCTTTAGTCTCTCTGTTAAAGTATTTATCTTTAAGATCTTTAGCATTGAGTACACCACTTGGAGTATATATCTTTGCGTTCCACCAAGCTGATGTATAAGCATGAGCAGACCCTTTACGTAACATATCATTAGCATCTTTGAACTCATCAGGTAAGTTAACTATTTTAGCTTTTCCGGGAGTTAGTAATGTAGCTACTTTCTTAGCAGCTTCTTTACCTGCCTTATCATTATCAAAGTTTATAACTACATTATCGTATTGCTCTAGAAACTCTAGCGATTGTCTAGCATCTTTGACTGCAGCGGAAGCCCCATTCTTAATAGAAACTACAGGCCATTTAGAACCAAGCAATTCATAAGCTGCCATTGCATCACACTCACCTTCAACAAGAGTGATATACTTACCGCCAGAGGGCCAGAGTTGCTCACCAAATAAACCGCTGTCCTGTCCACTACCTTTCCATGTGAACATCTTGTTTTGTTCTCTTACTTTGTAACCTACAATTTCATTGGCTACATAGTAAGGGTAGAGATGCTTTATTATATTGCCTTTATAATCTTTTACTGCCTTAACCCCAAAGGCTTTGGCAGACTCTAAAGATATACCACGATCTGTTAAGGCTATAAACTCTCCTTCTGCATGGTTCATAGCATTATTCCTATATTGTTTTATATCCACAGGGGGTGAGGCTGTTGTTGTTTCACCATTACAAGCTCCTTCATAGTCTTTGAAATGTTTGTTACAACTAAAACAATGCCCCGATCCATCTTCATTAATGGAGACAGGATCACTGCCTCCACACTCAGGACAGGGCAAATGAAATTTGGCAAATGCCATTGGCTATTCCTCTTATTCAATTTTAACATAGGCTTCGTTTACATCTGGTGTATCAGGATCATCAGCAATAAACTTACCATCCTCAGTCCTTGCTCTCTCAGCTATAATCTTAGTATCTAGATTACATTCTAAGTCCATGATGTCAGTTCTCAAAGCTTGTAAAGCTTCTCTCTGAATCATTACCCTATCACTAAGATCGCCCAGTTCTCTCAAAGCTTTCTGCGCTAACCTAAATTTTAGTTTACCTTCGGAAGTGAAAAGGGAGACATCAAAGTCTCCCTCGTCACTCCTGAATATTCCATCAGGATATTTACTCATAGTTCATCTTCCTCCTCAAGTGATTCTTCTACACTAAACTCATCTCCTGCTTGATTGTATGTGACTAGATCAAGTATCTGAACAGCCTGTAAATCAAGACCCTTGTAAGTCTGGCCCTGTCGTGTAACTTCCCACTCCTTGTATTGAACATTACCAACCGAACCATTACCAACTGATACATCTATCTCTTGCTTAGACTTATCAAATAGTTTTGGTGCAGGTCTGATCAATCCATTAGGACCATTGACCTTACGCTTAACTACAACTGCCGGACCCTCTTCCATCTGCTTTATCTTAAAGCCTCTGGATTCAAAGTCTTTTGCTGTAGCGTCATCTACTATAACATTCACCGAATATACTGGCTCATAAGTAGTGTTAGGTACAGTGATTGAAGCCCAAACTAGTGGACGATTTTTAAGTACTGCCATTGTGTATACCTCCATAGGTATGTTGTTGTTAAACCGTTGTTAAACATTATCTTTATTATATTTATTCTTTTTGTGTTTCTCATATCCGTTTTTAGTTTCTTTATATTTATTAGATTGTACCATAGATTTGTTGAATTTACAAGCGTGTTTAGCTACAAAGTTATTTTTATTTCGTAACTCATGTGGCGATTTTCTACGCATTATTATAAATTCCTTTTCTTATAATCAGTTAACTTCTTTAGTTTAACCCATCCATCATCTAAATATAAACTTACTAATAGCCATATTGTTATATTTATAACTATTAAAACACAAAATATTCCCCATGAAAAAGCCATATCTATTTCCCCACAACACGTTTATCATAGTTACTTACCTTTACTATATCCTTAAACGTACAAGTAGGACATTTAGTTATCTTACCTCCAGAGTTTAGGTAATCTATTGTCTGTTGTTTAAGTTTTAAACTTTGTTTTTCTTTTTCTTCTATGGTTTGAACATTAAATTTATAAGATCTTTTTACAAACAAATGTTGTAGTTCGTTTCTTTGAGTCTTCATATTACATCTCCAGTATCTTGAGTTATAAAGTTTCCAGTTTCTGAATCAAAGCATACACCTAGTCTATCAAGAATATAATTCCATGATCTAATAAATTCTATATTATTATCGGAATAGTTCTCATCTATTTCAACTTCATCTAGTATAGTATGCAAGGCTCTGTTAATTGTCATCTCGTTCTCCTTCATGTATATCAGCTAAGTGTTCTTGATACCTTATCTCTGCTTCTAAAGGTGATACATAGTCATCCTCTTGAGTCATAAGGTAACGATTAAGGTCTATCATTACTGGATCTCTATCTCGATTCATATTCTTCTTCCTTCTGAAGTAAAGATTCATGTTCCGCTCTTTCAAATGGATCAAAAGCTTTGACAATTTCAAGTACTCTTGAATTAGGTTGATCGTTAGGATCAGCACCACATTCAATGCAATTTTCAAAGTCACTAATATGGTGGATGTAATTAAATTCACATTCACAATCCCAGTAGTAAGCATCAGTTATAAAAGCACTGGTTCCTTTACCATGAGTTTGAAATCTCATATGTCTTCCTCATCATTTTCCTTTGGATAATCTTTGGATGTCAAAGCCCAACCCCACGCCTCCTCTTCATCGTCAGTCTCCGTTTCTTCGGCAGACCCTAAGGGTTCGTAAAACATGTCTCCAACTGCCATGTCCCAAGCACTTACTTGTGTGACCAACAGGTCTTTAACAAGCTCATCAATTCTTGCTTGTGCAATCCTCTTGGCTTCTTCCTCGTTGTCAGCTACAACATCGACAAATCTGTCAAGAACCACGGATATTTGATAGCGTCGGAGTTTTTGTTGTTTAGTCATCAGAAATCTACCTCCTTGACATCTAAGTCTACAGTGTACTTGTCAGGTGCATTTAAATTACCATCCCAAATATAATCATCACAAGCAATTAGCTTTGCTTCTGCTATGCTTTGAGCTTCTATATATAGCTTATGCGTTTCTATAACTTTAACAATAAATTGTTTTCTCATATGTCCTCCTACATCCAAGTTATTATATATCCAAGTGAAACATTCACTAAGCCTAGTAAGATAAACGAAGCTATAGTAATTACTATAGCCCCGAATACTTTGTAAATAAAGAACCAAAAGTTATTATGCATAACTATGCCACCAGTTTTGCACGATAGAATACTTCAGGATCTGATATAACTTTAGCTACTTGCGCTGTTCTAAGCTTAGTAACATTCATCATACTAGATGTCTTTCTTTGAGAAGGAGCATGAGTAGCCCAATGAGTCAAGGCATTATAGACTGCCCAAAGATTGTTCTTCATAGAAGGAGAGTATCTATCATTGTATATATCCCAGAGGAACTGCCAGTTTTTATTATAGGGTGTTGTATCCAGATCAAGAACATCTAAACCTAAAGTAGTCGCAAAAATATTTGCAATCATATCATGATCAACAGGAGTATTATACCAAACATCCCAGAGTTCTTGTTGCTTAGTCATTACCTCCATTCCTGCAGTAATAATCCTAGCACCTTTCTCAATGTCTAAGCTTCTAGTGTGTCTAGATTTATACAGTGTTGCAGAATCATTAGTAAAGATTTGACCATTCATACATGCAGACTGCCTAGCACCTACTGATAATATAAAACTAAAAGAACCATCAAAGCTATTGGTACTCAAGAAAGTTAAAGCTGCTGTATCACCATCTGGAGTTTGAATAATCTGGTTAGGTAAAGTATGCCTAACAAAACATTTAGCACCGTTGGTATTTGTAATAATATTCTCTTCAATACCTCTAATGTTAAGATCACTCCGAGAAATAATAGCGCGTTGATTGTTTATCATTTCTTTGTGAGTTACTGGATTATAGTGAGGGCCGACAACTCCAAGACATTCTTCAGTATCAGTCCGTACTATTGCTCTCTTCTTAACTTCATTTAATTTAACACCAAATGAAGTATCAGATGTAAACATTAAAGGTTTCATTGCTACCTCAAAGTCAGCACTTCCATAATCAAGATGATTAAGATTGTTAGCGAACATGTTTGTTACATTTTCCATAGTATTGCTCCTAGTTTCAAAGGTCATTAGTAAACTCTCCAGTTAAGTAAGTGTAGTGAACTTCTGATACATGATTACTGTCAATAAAATCTTTAGGATATGAGGCTGCTATCATTGAACACCATGAATTCCACAGATTTTCTGTACCATAATCTTGACAAATTGTAATGTACTGCTTTATTTTATTGTTGTTATTTAATATACCTTTCTCACTAGTTAACTTCTTGTTTAATACCAGTGAGTTAGGTTTGATGTTATAAGTTTTTATATTATGAACATCCATACAACCTACTAATCCTGCAGTAAGTTGGCAAACGAACCCTGCTTTAGCTAATCCCAAGCCATCTATTCTTAGAAATATCTTCATAAGTGAGTAGGCTTTTTCATAAGAAGTTAGATGCACAGAGTTTAAAACTGCCATCATTTGTCCAAAGATAAAGTGCTGATGCTTTACCATGTAGTTATAAGTAGATCTTTTATTACCCCAAATAAACTTAGAATTTTTTTGATTCTTGTCCATGTCTAGTAACATATCACCTACTAAAGACCACTTCTGTTGTATGCTTAACACAACCATCATGATAACTAAAAATAAATTATCTGGATTGCGTTGAGCAAATGCTTTTATTTTTGGGCTATGTGTTTTAAACATATTTTGTTTTCTCTTTAATTAAATTAGCTGTCAAATATTGAGTATAACAATTAGCACACCACATAACTTTGTAATTATTAGTAGTCACTACTGCTGTTGTTATCTTACATCTATGGCATTTATTATCAGGCATATGCTTCTCCTAAGTAACCTGCAAAGTTTCCTGTATGTTTTTCTATTACATCTATGTAATAAATATCTTGATCATTAATATTCATAGTAACTATCCTACAACTATGATGAGTATCATCTTGACATTTGATACTAGCATTAGCAGCTGTAATATCTTTATATTTGTAAGGTCTAGGTACTATATTTATTGCAGTTTTATATAATATTTTAGACATAACAATCTCCTATAATTTCAACAGGTTCCATAGTTTCTATCCATACTTTAGCCCCACATGACAATGGTTTGTCAGGACTATATACAATCTTACCATTAGTAAAATTAACCTCATTACACTTTCTATTTTGTTTATAATCTTTCACGGTCAACACAGGTTTGTTTGCACCTTTAGCATTAGCTCTAATGTTATGTTGATTAACATGAATATAAGTTTTCATAGTATCTCCTAGTGTGTTTGTGTAACTCCTAATCCTCTCCTATAGTAATTAGCACCTTCTTCAATCTGTTCCATTGTACAACCATCTAATTTTTTACAGGCTTCTTGTATTAATAAATGCATTGCTACTGCACCAGACATTTGATGAGTATCAATAGAATCTAAAGCTGTAGATATAATATCTATGTTGTCACCTACTTCAGCAATAAATGTTTCTACTATTCCTTGAGCAACTTCTGGAGTTAACTCTTCATCTTTTTTCTTAACACTTTTTATATCAATAACATTACTCATCATCGTTCTCCTTTAATTAACTGCAGTTATAAAGCCATCATACATTGTTACTTCAGCAAAAAATTCTCTCTTATGCCCTGTTAAGTGAGGTCTATTACAACCTACTAACTTACCTGTAGGTCTATATTCCTCACCAAATAAAGAAGTTTCTCTGTAGTTTAAGCGTTCCCCGATCATAGTTTTTAATTCTTTCTTAGTTGGGTAATCAAATATTAACATATTACATTTCCTCCATTAGTTTAATTAAAGTTTCGTGATCTATATTTTCCATATTAATATTCTCCTTTCCAGTTTTTAGGTAAGTTTCTTTTTCTTTTATCACCTGCTTTTAAAGTACAGTATTTACTAAAGGCATCCCATTTAGCACACTGCCAGTACTTATTATTTAAAAGTCTTTTGCCTTCTGTTACTGTTTTCTTTATAACTCCACAGGCATATAAGTCTCTGAAATACATCCACTTTCTACCTACATTAACATTATAAAAACGATGACCATTTTTAATATTAATATCTATGCAGAATTTATCTCCTACTTTGGGCGCAGTTAATTGTTCTTTATGTTCTTTGAATGTAAGATTGTTTATAACTTTAGTCATATAATCCTTCCTTAACAAAGTCTACTTTAAAATCTGTCGCTTGTAATTTCTGGACATTCTCAATAGTAAAATGAGTTCTATTGTCACCCAATATTCTAAGTATCCGATGAGCATACATGTTGACAGGTTTAAATTTATCTAGTCTATTATTCCAATAGATCTTTTTAACTAAAATTGTTTTCTCAATTACATTAGAATCTTCCATAGTTATCTCCTGTTATAATTCTTTGGGTAAGTATCTTGCCACCAAGTCCACTCAGGCATACTTCTAGTCTCTGAAGTAACTTCTTGTACTTCACCTCCTGATTTAAAGAACTCAGCAATTTGAGAATTAATATCAAGCGCGGTCAACTCAGGTTTATATTGTTTAACACTTGATACTTTACTTTTATTAGCCATCAAATGACATACACCATTGATAGTTAAAGCTTTATTATTATCTCTCTTAGTTCGTAAGTCCATAGCATCTCCTTAGATAGTTTAATGTTAACACAAAGCATAACATAACACAAAATAAAATCACGGTCATCTGTAGGCCAAATGGTATTACCTTATAAAATTTTATAATTTGCCAAGCCCTCCGTTGTTCGCTGTCGTATTTTTAAATGTAAAAGAAAAACTATTTTGTTGTTCTGCTCCTTAAAATAAAAAATCTTTCTCACCAAAGGGACGAAAGGTTTTTTATGCGCTGCAGATGTAACAACAAAATAGTTTTTATTTTTAATAACCTTTTATAATATAAATTTCTATAAATAAAAAAAATCCCCACTTAAAAAGCAGGGATTCTTTGTAGTGAGAAGCTTACTTGGTAAGTTCTTGAAGCGTTAGGCCTTTGCCGTAACTCCAGAAACTGTCCATCACTTCTTTCTTTAGCTTTACTTTGTTACCTTTTATCTTCTTCGGATTAGAAAATATCTGGAAGAATGCTTTACCGGAGATTGTGTTATCTTTGGAAACCTTTCCAATTATAGTACCTCGCAATCTGCTGTATATTCTTCCAGTATATTTTCGTTGAATCGTTGGATTCTCTTCAAGGAGTGTTGAAGTAGCATTGTAAGCTACGCAGTTAATCCATCCCCAACCGTTGAAGACTGCTGAGTCTTCAGAGTCTTTCTGGTCTAGCTTGTTATCTAATAATGATTTCTTAACAAAAGTTTCTATAGTCATGTACTGCTTATTTGGCTGTGTGTTCATGGTTATATCCTTTTAAGTTAATGTTATAAGGAAATTAAAGTTCCTCACAAAGTTTGGGACTTTTTATTTACGCCAATTAACTTAAAAGGATGTTCATAACCATACACAGCCGAGTAAGGAGTACGCTTATGACTATAGAGGCTTGAGTGATCATTATTAGATAACATGATCGACTTACTTAGACACATTCGGGGATGGATGTTGTAGCTGTTATACAATGCTACTTCAGCGCGGAACCCCTTTAAGCTAAAGAAAGATGTTATGTTTCTGGAGTTTAAGGAGCCTAACGCCCTGCTTAGATTATAAAATTCTCTGAAGAATCCCTGTGTATAACAATGGGGATTTAGTCACTTATGCTTAGAAATTTATAAGCTCTTTTTAATATATATATAATAACTATTTAATATATTATGTTGTTGAATTCTTTAAAGTTCTTTGTAGCTTAATTGTTACTTAATAGACTCAAGAGTCTCTAGAATTCTCTGTAAACCTGATGTCAATCTCTGGAACTTTAAAGTCTCTGGAGTCTTTAAAGCATAAGTTCCTTACAGAGTTCTATATAGGTCTACTTTAAATGTCTAGATAGTATTCAATGACCTCCAGAGTTGTAAGGGGTACGCAGGAGGCCACTACCCCCCACTAGGGTATATTATAGTTGGTCTACATTTTAAAGGGTTCTAGAGTGTCAACCAGTTAGTCGCGGAACTTTAAAGTCTTTAAAGGTCTTCAGAGGAAGAGAACATCGTTCCCTGACCCTTTAAGGATTTGAGGGGGCTATGGGGATGTAGTGAACCCGGGTGGGTTATATAGATTATACACCTAAATTATCATTTTGTCAAGTATTATCGTTATTACCGCAGAAAAAGCTTGACAAATCGGAAAAATAACTGTATAATGTTGTATATTATGAAAAAAGAATTAACAACTAAACAGCAGACTTTCTTAGACCATCTTGTACAAACAGGGGGTGATCCTAAAGAAGCAGCTAGGTTAGCAGGTTATTCCGAGAATGGACACTGGCAAGTCGTACACGCACTCAAGAACGAGATTATAGACTTAGCCTCAAACATCCTCGCGCAATCCGCGCCTAAAGCAGCTATGAAACTTGTGGATATAATGGAGTCTAATAGTCCAGTTCCTCAAGCTAACATGCGTTTACAAGCTGCCCAGACTATCCTAGATAGAACAGGACTAGGTAAACAGGAAAGGATAGATGTTAATCATAAATTAGAAGGAGGATTGTTTATACTCCCTGCCAAAGAAGAGATTATTATAGATGCAAAAGCGGAGATCGAGTAGCACCATTCCATTTGGATATGAGTTAGCACAAGATAATAAAACTTTAAAGCCTATAGAGAGTGAGTTAGAATCTTTAAAAAACATTGCTAAGTTAGTACAAGATGAAGTACTATCTTTACGTGAAGGAAGTCTTTGGTTGCAAACTGAAACTGGGAGATCTTTAAGCCACACAGGGCTAAAGAAAATTATAGCGAATGGAAGATTGGAAAAAGAATCCAGAGAATTATCTAACTGATGAGAATAATAACTTCGTTCTCAAGAAAGATGGTACGCCCCGTAAAAAAACAGGACGACCAAAAGGTGCAAAAGGTAGAGGGTATAACTACCACTCAGAAACTAAAACGAAGCTTCGTGCTAAACGAGCAGTTCGTAGCAAAGAAAAAAGTGCCACCAGACTTAAACAAAGATTAGATGCAAAAAGAAATTCATTAAATGCATCTAAAGAAACATTAAATAAATTAGATAAAAAGACGACTAATAAAGTTGTTACTGAAGATGTATTAGATCAAGTTCCAAAAGCTTTAAAAGAAGAAGTCAATAATAATGTTATCTTTAAGCCTAACAATGGGCCACAGACAGACTTCTTAGCAGCACCAGAGAAAGATGTTCTTTATGGTGGTGCAGCAGGTGGTGGTAAGTCTTATGCAATGCTAATAGATCCTTTACGCTTTGCACATAGATCTGCACACAGAGCGTTAATACTTAGGCGTTCAATGCCAGAGCTAAGAGAACTTATAGATAAAAGTAGAGAACTATACCCCAAAGCATTTCCGGGGTGCAAGTACAAAGAAGTAGAAAAACTTTGGAACTTCCCTAGCGGAGCCAAAGTAGAGTTCGGCTTCTTAGAGCGAGATGCTGATGTATATCGGTATCAAGGGCAAGCCTATTCTTGGATTGGCTTTGACGAGATCACTCACTTACCCACTGAGTTTGGATGGAATTATCTCGCTTCTCGCCTAAGAACGACCGACCCTGAGATTGTACCGTACATGCGTTGTACAGCTAATCCGGGGGGCGTAGGAGCAACATGGGTTAAAAAGAGATACATAGACCCATATCCTCCTAATGAATCTTTTGTAGGGGAAGATAACTTAACTAGAAAGTTTATTCCTGCTAGACTAGATGATAATCCATATCTGGCTAAAGATGGTCGATATGAAGAAATGCTAAAGGCTTTACCTGCTACACAGCGCAGACAGTTGTTAGAAGGTAATTGGGATGTTAATGAAGGCGCAGCCTTTACGGAATTTGAAATAGATATACATGTTGTAACTCCTTTTGAGATACCTATTTCTTGGGAACGTGTAAAAGGTATTGACTATGGTTACGCTTCGGAAAGCTCTTGTATATGGGGAGCAGTAGACCCTTCGGATGGTACTCTTATTATTTATAGAGAATTATATCAAAAAGGCTTGACAGGAGTAGATCTAGGAGAAAGAATAACGCAAATGGAGTTAGGTGATCCTTACTCTGTTCAAGGCGTATTAGATACAGCAGCATGGGCTAGAACAGGAACAACAGGTCCAACAGTAGGCGAGTCACTTGTTAGAGCAGGACATAAACTAAGAAGGGCTGATAAGAATAGAATACAAGGAAAAATACAAATCCACGAATACTTAAAAGTTCAACAAAGCGGAAGGCCACGATTGCAAATATTAAATACTTGTCCTAACCTGATACGTGAACTACAAAGTATTCCTCTGGATCGTTCTAATCCAGAAGATGTGGATACACACGCGCCAGATCATGCTTATGATGCTCTGCGTTATTTAATAATGTCTAGACCAAGAATACAAGATACCTTTAGTAGAATAAGGAATCTTCATATGGAACAGGCGTACACACCGGCTGATAGTGATTTTGGCTATTAATAAGGTTTAAATATGGCTGAAGAAGAAAATAGTTTAATACAAAATGCTGATGGCATTTACTTTGGTAAGGTAGAAGATGAAGAGGGTCTATCTTTAAACCTTGAGCCTGATTTAAATAATCGTCTTGCAGGATTAATTGAAGATAGATTTTCATCTGCTGAAATGGCAAGAGATGCTGATGAAGGTCGATGGATGACAGCTTATCACAATTATCGTGGGCTGTATCCTAAGAATGTAAAATTTAGAGAATCAGAAAAATCAAGAGTCTTTGTAAAAGTAACTAAGACAAAAGTATTAGCAGCTTTTGGTCAACTAGTAGATGTTATCTTCGGAGGCAATAAGTTTCCTATAGGTGTTACTGAAACTAAAGTACCAGAAGGTGTACCTGAAATTGCACATTTAGATATTAACAATCCTGTTCCGGGGATTGAAACTAGTACAGATACTAGTGGATATGATAATGTTACAGAATCAACAAATCCTTTTGATGTAGGCTATGAAGGAGATGGTAGAGATTTAAAAGCAGGAGAAACATTAACTGTTGCACCATCATTAGATAAACAAGCTGCTGATAGTTTAACTACAGGTCCATCGGCTAATCCACAAATTCCTGAAATGAAACCTGCTCAACAAGCAGCAAGGAGAATGGAAAAGCTAATACATGATCAAATAGAAGAATCTAATGGTTCTAGTGAAATAAGAAACGCATTATTTGAATCAGCATTGTTTGGAACAGGAATTGTAAAAGGCCCATTTAATTTTAATAAAACTTTAAATAGATGGTCTAATGAAGATGGTGAGCGCACATATGATCCATTAGAAGTACGTGTACCGCGCATTGAGTTTGTAAGTATATGGGATTTCTTTCCAGACCCCAATGCTACAACAATGGAAGAGTGTGAGTATGTTGTACATAGACACAAATTAAATCGTTCACAATTTAGAAGCTTATCTAAACTACCTTACTTTGATAAAGATCAAATAAGAGCTTGTTTAGAAATGGGGCCAAGCTACGAAGAAAAAGATTATGAGTATGAACTAAAAGACGATAATAGAATGTCGGATATAAGTTCAGCTAAGTATGAAGTGCTAGAATACTGGGGCATTATGGATGCTGAGTATGCTAGAGAAATTGGCATGGAACTAGATGATAACGTAGATGACTTAGATGAAGTCCAAATAAATGCGTGGGTTTCAAATGGTAAAGTACTACGTGCAGTAGTTAATCCGTTTACACCGCACAGATTACCTTATCATTCTTTTGCATACGAAAAAAATCCATACAGCTTCTTCGGTATAGGTGTAGCTGAAAACATGGATGACTCTCAAAAGATTATGAATGGTCATGCACGTATGGCAATAGATAATCTAGCACTATCAGGTTCGTTAGTGTTTGACGTAGATGAGACTGCTCTTGTAGGTGGTCAAAGTATGGACATCTATCCGGGAAAAGTATTCCGTAGACAAGCAGGAGTTCCGGGAACAGCTATTAATGGTTTAAAGTTTCCTAATACTTCAACAGAAAACATGATGATGTTTGATAAGTTTAGACAGTTAGCAGATGAGCAGACAGGTATACCTAGTTACTCACATGGTCAAACTGGCGTTCAAAGCATGACAAGAACAGCATCAGGTATGTCAATGTTGTTAGGTGCTGCTTCATTAAATATAAAAACAGTTATTAAGAATCTTGATGACTTTCTTTTAAGACCTTTAGGTGAAGCATACTTCCAATGGAATATGCAGTTCTTAGAAAGTGATTTAGGTGTAGAAGGAGACTTAGAAGTTAGAGCTACTGGAACAGCAAGTCTGATGCAGAAGGAAGTAAGAAGTCAAAGACTAACTACGTTTCTTCAAAGTATTCAGAATCCTGCTATTGCTCCGTTTGTCAAAATTAATAAACTCATTGGAGAGCTTGCATACTCGCTTGATCTTGATCCTGATGAAATACTTAACGATCCAGAAGAAGCAGCTATTATGGCTCAAATTATAGGAATGCAAAATAATGTTGGACAAACAACTGGCGAAACGCCTCTCACTCCTAACGAGCAACAGGGAAGCATGGGAGGCGTTGCAGGAGCATCTCAACAACCTACGGATCTTGGAGCTACAGGTACTGGTGGGGGCAACATCGGAACAGGAAATGTTCCGCAGTCAGGGGAGGATCAATTCTCTGGAACGCCTAGAGCGGTTGAAGGATGAAGTTGAAGAAGCTAAAAAACGCGACACCTAAATACGAAGGTAAGTTTTGGTCTTATCCACAAAGAAAATTTTTATCATATAATGAATGGATAGCAGAGGAGTGGCCTTGTGGCAACGACAAAAAAGAAAAAGTCAAGAGTAAATGAAGCAGGTAATTATACTAAACCTACTATGCGTAAAAGACTTTTTAATAAAATAAAAGCAGGTAGTTCAGGAGGCAATGCAGGGCAATGGTCTGCACGTAAAGCACAAATGTTAGCAAAACAATATAAAGCCGCAGGTGGCGGTTATACATAGGAAAAGTTATTATGCCAATGGGAAAAGGAACATACGGATCACAAAAAGGTAGACCATCTAAGAAAGATGATAAAAAGAAAAAAATGATGATGGGTGGTATGAACAAAAAGAAAATGATGATGGGTGGTGGTAAAATGAAATATTCAATGGGTGGTGAAGTTACTAAACCTAATTAATTATGGCATTAAAAAAATCACAAAAAAGTCTAAAGTCTTGGACAAAACAAAAGTGGCGTACTAAGTCTGGCAAACCTAGTGCTAAAACTGGTGAAAGATATTTACCAGAAAAAGCAATAGCATCATTATCTAGTAGTGAGTATGCTGCTACAACAAGAAAGAAAAGAGAAGATACTAAAAAAGGTAAGCAGCATTCTAAACAGCCTAGAAAAGTAGCTAAAAAAACTAGAAGCTATAGGAAAGCATAATATGAAAGTTAAAGCTCCTGCAGGTCATCATTGGATGAAACAAAAAAACGGTGGCTATAAACTGATGAAACATACTGGTAAGTTTGTTCCGCATAAAGGAGCTACTTTAAATGCTTCTTTTGAAATTCAGAAATCTCACGGTAAATAATTATGGCTAAAAATTCTAGGCGCAATAGACAACGTAAGAAAAAAATGAGTAATGTAATGCTAGTACCTCCTGAAAGAGAAATGTATGCAGAAGGTGGTAAACTACCAGACTTAACTGGTGATGGGAAAGTAACACAAGCTGATGTCCTTAAAGGGCGTGGTGTATTTCAAGAGGGTGGTGAAGTTCCAGTAGATACTTACCCCAATATACCGCCAGAAGAAATGGCAGCAGCACAAGCTTCACAACTTCCAGATGAACAAATGGAAGAAGATTATGTAGAGTTCGTAATGAATGAAGCTTTAGATCAAGAAGAACAAATGTATTTAATGAATGCTTTAGAAGGCGATCCTCAACTTAGTATGATTTTTGACAAAGTTGTAGATACGGCTTCTGAGTTTACTGGCTCTGGAGAAGTTGCAGGGCCGGGAACAGGAGTCTCAGATTCAATACCTGCCAGATTATCTGACGGTGAATTTGTGATGACTAGAAAGGCCACTGATCAAATAGGCGCAGACAGACTTCAAACAATGATGGACGAAGCTGAACGTGCTTATGATGGTGGTTTAATGAGAAAAGACGAAGACACTGATATAGAAGACAACATGAATAAAGTAATGATGACTGCTAATCAAATGCCTAGTCTTAATATTCGACAACGATAACGGCTACCTTGAAGTAAAAGCACCATTTTGAATTATCCGTACAAATAATTCATTGTAATGGCTACCTTTTAAAACTTACAAGCCCCGTGGAGGAAGTACAATGACTGAAGTACAAACTAATCCTGTGGAGGAAAAAGCACCTAATCCTTATAATGCAAAGAAATCATGGCATACTCCTGATAGACCAAGAACGGAAAATGCTGATGGTTTGTTTTATGCACCATCTCCTGAACAACAGGCTACGCCTTCTGAAGAAGAAACAGAAAAGCCCCCTGCTAAAAGTTCTAAAGATGTTAATTATAAGAAAAGGTATGACGATCTAAAGAAACATTACGATAGTAAAATTTCTGAGTTTAAACAAAGAGAACAAGAGCTAGTAGCAGAAGCATCTGAAAACGTTCCTGCATATCAAGCTCCAAAGACTTTGGAAGAACTTGAGGAGTTTAAAGCAAAAAATCCAGACTTGTATGAAACAGTTGAGACTGTAGCACATTTGCAAAGTGAAACTCAAACTGAAACATTACGACAGCAGCTATCAGCATTGCAAGAACGTGAAGCTGATATTTTAAAGCGTGAAGCTGAGACAATGTTAAGAGAGAGGCATCCTGACTTTGAGGATATACGTGGTGATGATGCATTTCACGAATGGGCTAAAGAACAACCAGAAGCAATACAACAATGGATCTATGCTAACAACAGTGATGGAACTCTAGCTAGTCGCGCTATAGACCTTTACAAAATGGAAAAGGGGATAGTTCAGCCACCACAAAAGAGGCAGTCTAAAGCTAAAGAGCAAAGGTCTGCTGCTGACATGGTATCAACAAAAACCACAGCAGTAGATTCCAAAGCTCCTAAGATTTGGACAGAAAAAGAAATTGCTAGGATGTCTATTGATCAATTTGATCGTTATGAAGATGAAATTAAATTGGCTTTATCAGAAGGCAGAATAGCTAAATAAGTTTTTAAGAGGATATTACAATGGCTTATAACCAATCTGATCAATTTTTTGAACAAAGCACAGACACCAATGGTAACTTTGGTAACTCTGTGTCAGGTCAAACCAACTCGTTTTTCTTACCTTCGGTCTATTCTAAGACCGTCCTAAATTTCTTTAGGAAGTCATCTGTTGCAGAAGCAATTACTAATACAGATTACGCAGGTGAGATTGCAGCTTTTGGTGATTCTGTAAAGATTATCAAAGAACCTGAAATTACTGTGTATCAGTATGAAAGGGGTGCAGACGTAACTGCAACTAAGCTCACTGACCAAGAACTAACTTTGGTCGTAGATACAGCTAACGCATTTAAATTTATCGTAGACGATATTGAAACCAATATGTCTCACGTTAATTTCCGTGACGTTGCTGCATCTTCAGCAGCTTACTCGCTAAAGGATGCCTTCGATGAGGGTGTTATTGCGTCAATGTTTGCAGGAGTATCTGCAGCTTCACCTAATCACATCTTAGGTGCTGACAACGCAACTGACATTGCAGCAGGAACTTTTGATGGTACTGGTAATCTTGACATAGGTTTTGCTTCTGGTGAGCATGACCCAATTGATGTTCTTTCACACATGGCGCGTCTACTTGATGAGCAAAATGTTCCTGAAGAAGGTCGTTGGTTCTTAGCAAATCCAGAGTTTTATGAAGTACTTGTTCAAAGTTCTTCTAAGCTTCTGTCTGTTGACTACAATGCAGGTCAAGGCTCAATTCGTAATGGACTAGTATCATCTGGTAAGTTACGTGGCTTTGATATGTATAAGACTAACAATATTGCTGCTACTTCAAACGCAGCTGGTAAGTGTATTGCAGGTCACATGTCAGCGGTTGCAACAGCACAGACCATCACAAATACTGAAGTAATTCGTGATCCTGATAGCTTTGGCGATATAGTGCGTGGACTCCATGTTTATGGATCTAAAGTACTACGTGGCGAAGCATTGGTATCTGCATTCTACGGTATCGACTAATATTATTGGGGGCTGAAATATGCCCCCTTTAATTTTTAAAGGAAGTTAAAGTATGCCACAAATAGGAACTGAACAAACTCCTGTTAGATTTAATCCGAAAGGAAAAGTAAAAGTTGGTGGTGTTTATTTAAAGAATGAAAATAAAGAAAAATATAACGATAACTATGATCGTATTTTTAATAAAACTAATAGTAAAGTAAACAGTAAACAACTTGTGAAATAATTATGGCTACTACATTTTTACAATTATCAAATGAATTATTAAGAGAGTTGAATGAAGTAGTCTTAACTTCAGCAACTTTTTCTAATGCTGTAGGAATACAACAACATGCTAAAGATTGTATTAACAGAGCATACTTAGATATAGCTAATGAAGAACCTCAATGGCCCTTTTTAGCTACAGGTGAAAGTGGAGCTACTGATCCTATGTATGGTAATGTTTCTGTAGATACCACAGCAGGAACTAGATGGTACGAATTAAAAGCTGCTAGTTCATCTGTTAAAGATGATTATGGGTCTATTGATTGGGATAATTTTTATTTAACAACAGTAGGAGTAAGCGGTGAAGTAGCTCCTTATGTTTCTAAAAATTTAAGATTTATTACAATAGAACAATGGAAAGATTTTAGACGTACATCTGAAAATGCAGATGATGCTGATCAGGCAGTAGGCGGTGAACCTCGCTTTGTTATTAGAAGCCCTGATGCAAGAAAGTTTGGGTTAAGCCCAATACCTGATCAAGTTTATAAAGTTTGGTTTTTTGCTTATGATTTACCAACAGAACTAGATGCACATGACGATACTATAGTTTTTCCTGATGTATATAAAACAGTAATATTATCTAAAGCTAGATACTATACACATCAATTTAAAGACAACCCTCAAATGGCAGCTTTTGCTTTAGAAGATTTTAAGAAAGGGTTAAGAAGCATGAGAGAAAATTTAATAGGTACTGCCCCTATATACATGTCTGATGATAGAGTAAGGTTTGATTAACTATGCAAGCATTTGGATTATCTTGTCAAGGTGGATTAAATACTAATTTAAATCAATTTCAAATGCTTCAGCAGCCGGGATTCGCTACTGAACTTTTAAATTTTGAAGTTGATCCTGACGGTGGCTATAGAAGAATAAATGGCTATACGCAGTTTGGCGATACTAATCCTAATAGCTCTAATGGTATATTAGGTCTTTTTGTATATGCAGATGGAGTAATAGCAGCATCAGGAACTAATCTTTATTTTAGTTTAGATGGCTCTACTTGGCTACAAATAAATAAAGCCAGTGTAGATAGTGCAGGAGATAACCACACTACATTTACAGGTCGTAGTACATTAGCTAGAACAACACAAGGTCAAGTTACTTTTTCTTTATTTGAAGGTAATAGTTTATATGGTGAAGTAGCTATTACTGATAAAGGTTCTGGTTGCAAACCTGCAATATTTAAAATGACAGGAACAGGAGCATTAACTAATAGAACTTTTTTTTATGAAGAAGTTACTGTAGATGGTTCAGTATATCCAAAGTTCTGTACAATACATGATAAACACTTAGTAGTCGCAGGGGCAAGCACTGCTCTTAATACAATATATTATAGTAGTACAAGTGATATAAATAGTTTTTCAGGTAGTGGTGCAGGAAGTATTTTATTAGATGATCAAGTAGTTGGATTAAAAAGTTTCCGTGGTGACTTGATTATATTTTGTAAAAATAGTATTTATAAATTAGTAAATATTAATGATGCAGCTTCTATTGCTGTTGTGCCTATAACTAAAAACGTAGGATGTTTAGATGGACATAGCATTCAAGAAATTGGAGGCGATCTTTTATTTCTAAGCCCAGACGGTTTACGTTTGGTTGCAGGTACAGCGCGTATTGGTGACGTAGAGTTAAGTTCTGTTTCTAGACAAATTCAATCTTTAATATCTGACATTGCAAGTTCTATAAATAGTTTTATAATAACTAGCGCAGTACTAAGAAGTAAGTCTCAATATAGATTATTTTATAGTTCTTCTGTAGCAGCTACTTCTGCTTCTAAAGGAATCATAGGTACTATAACACCACAAGGTTTTGAATGGTCAGAAACAGAAGGAATACAAGCACACGGTTTTACATCAGGTCTTAATAGTGATAGTGTAGAAAAAATATATCATGGTGATAAAGATGGTTATGTTTATAATCATAATACAGGAAATGATTTTAATCCTACAGGAACTCAAACAAGTATTAAAGCTAGATACAAAACACCTAATTTAGATTTTGGTGATGCAGGAACATTAAAGACAATGCATTATGTAAAAATGTCTTTAACACCTGAAGGTTCAATACAGCCTAACTTAAAAGTTTCTTATGATTTTGATGATAATACTAAACCTCAACCTTCGGCATATCTTTTAGACAATGTGCCATTACCAACAGTTTTTGGCACAGCAGTATTTGGTACAGGAATATTTGGAGGATCAACTGATCCAATGGTTAGACAAGCTGTACAGGGAAGTGGACATAATGTAGCTTTAAAATTATTCAGTGAAGATACAAACGCGCCATACTCAATAAATGGATTCTATATAGACTATAGACCTTCTGGTAGGAGATAATAATGGCTACAAGTTATACTAGACAAAGCAGTTTTTCAGATGGCGATACAGTTACTGCTGCGTTATTTAACAATGAATATAATCAATTACTAACTGCTTTTTCCTATGCAAGCAGCGGTACAACTGGTCATAGACATGATGGATCAGCAGGAGAAGGCGGTAATATACATACTATTGGTGATCAAGATTTTTTAAATAAAATTCTTACTACTGGTAATACTTGGGAGTTTTATGTAGAAGTTTCTAGTGCTGCTGTAAAACAACTTGTCTTACAAGATGGTGCATTAGTACCTCATGCTGATAGCGATTTAGATTTAGGAACAAGTAGTAAATATTTTAAAGATGCTTATATAGATAGTATTACAACAACAGGTAATGTAGGGATAGGTGGCAATTTAACAGTTACAGGAACTACGACTTTAAATGGTGGTACATTAACTCTTGGAGATGCTGCCACTGATAATGTTGTTTTTGGAGCAGATGTAAACAGTAGTATTATTCCTAACACAGATAGTGCTTATGATCTAGGTTCTTCTGGACAAGAGTGGCGCGACATATACATTGATGGTACAGCTTATTTAGATGCTATAAATTTTAATGGCACAGCAATTAGTGCAACAGCAGCTGAACTTAACATACTGGATGGCGTAACAAGCACCGCTGCAGAACTTAATATACTTGATGGTGTAACATCTACAGCAGCTGAACTTAATATATTAGATGGTGTAACAAGTACTGCTGCCGAATTAAATATTTTAGATGGTGTAACAAGCACTGCAGCTGAACTTAACATACTAGATGGTGTAACTAGTACCGCAGCAGAACTTAATGTCTTAGATGGTATCACAGCTGTTGTAGGAGAATTAAATGCTCTTGATATTGGTTCAACAGCAATAGGAACTGCTGTAGCTTCTAAAGCTGTAATATTAGATGCTAATAAAGATTATACTGGCATAAGAAATCTTACTATATCAGGAGATCTCACTATTAGTGGTGATGATCTTGTAATGGGTACAAATACTGCAGGTCATATTTTAGTAGCTGATGGCACTAATTTTAATCCTACTGCTGTCGGAGATTTATCTGAAATATCAACTGTAGCTAACGATGATGTTTTTATTGCAATAGATACATCTGGTGGTGGATTAAAAAAGATTTCTCGTAGTGCAATAGTGTCTGGATTAGCCACTTCTGGTTCAGCAATTTCTAATGTAGTCGAAGATACTACCCCTCAACTGGGTGGTAACTTAGATATGAATAGTAAAGATATTGTTACAACTTCTAATGCTACTATTGATTTAGCACCAAATGGAACAGGTACAGTTGTAGTTAAAGGTAATACTAATTCAGGTGCAATAGTATTTAATTGTGAAAGCAACAGTCACGGTCAGAAAGTTTATGGACAACCTCATTCAGCAGGAGTTACTAATACTTTAATGCTACCTGCAGGTGCTAATTCAACATTAGTATCTCTTGTATCTACAGATACCCTCACTAACAAAACACTAACCTCGCCTAAAATTAATGAAGATGTAGTAGTTTCTGCAACGGCTACCGAGCTTAATCTTCTTGATGGTGTAACAGCTACTACAGCTGAACTTAATATTCTTGATGGTGTAACTAGTACCGCTGCAGAGTTAAATACATTAGATGGTATTACCGCTGTTGTAGGTGAACTTAATGCTCTTGATCTTGGTGCTACAGCTGTAGGAACAGCAATAGCTTCTAAAGCAGTTATACTTGATTCTAATAAAGATTATACAGGTATGCGTAATCTTACAATTAGTGGAGAGTTAGATGCAGGATCATTAGATATTTCTGGTGATGCAGACATTGATGGCACATTAGAAACAGATGCTCTGTCTATTAATGGAACAGCTGTTACAAGTACTGCTGCAGAACTTAATATTCTTGATGGTGTAACGTCAACTGCAGCAGAGTTAAATGCTTTAGATGGAATTACTGCTGTAGTCGGAGAACTTAATGCTCTTGATCTAGGAGCAACAGCTATTGGAACAGCCATCGCTTCTAAGGCTGTAATATTAGATGCTAATAAAGATTATTCAGGTTTAAGAAATTTAACAATTAGTGGTGAGTTAGACGCAGCAACATTAGATGTATCAGGTGATGTAGATGTTGATGGTACATTAGAAACAGATGCGTTATCTATTAATGGCACAGCTGTTACAAGCACAGCAGCAGAATTAAACATTCTTGATGGTGTGACAAGCACCGCTGCTGAGTTAAACATTCTTGACGGTGTTACTAGCACTGCAGCAGAACTTAATATACTTGATGGTGTTACAGCCACTACAGCAGAGTTAAATTATTTAGACCTAGCAACACTGGGCAGTACAGCAGCTTCTAAAGTTGTATCAGCAGACGCTAATAATGTAGTAAGATTTACAGGTGGTATACATGAAGAAGCTACAACTGTTACTTCTTCTTCTAATGCGACTACTGTAAATTTAAGAACTGGTACAAATTTTTTACATGATCTTACTGAAGCTACAACTTTTACATTTAGTAATCCCCCTGCTGAAGCATGTATATGGTCACTAAAAATAATTCAAGACTCAACGGCCAGAGCAATAACTTGGCCTAATACAGTAGATTGGCCAGCTGCAACAGCCCCGACATTAACAGCTACAAATAATGGAGTAGACGTATTTGTATTCTTAACAATAGATGGCGGTACTATCTGGTATGGATTTACTGCCGGGCAAGCAATGGGTTAAAGGAATAAATTATGTCAGGTGGAGCTAAAAAGCTATTACACGCAGCAGCAGGTTCAGCAGCAGCAGGGGGTGATAATCTGTTTGTGGAAGATGTGTTCTCTAATCATATATACAAAGGTAATGATGGCACAAACCAAATTGTAAACGGAATTGATTTATCTGGTGAGGGCGGTTTGGTTTGGCAAAAGGCTAGATCAACGTATGCAGCTAATCATTTGTTGACGGATACTGTTAGAGGCAGAACTAAGATATTAAGCTCAAATCTTACAGCAGCAGAGGTAACTGCAAACGACACTCACATAGCATCTTTTAACGATGACGGCTTTACGCTTGGTGGCGGTTACACCGCTTACGAAAACTTTAGTGGTATTGTTGATGGCATTATGTCTTGGACATGGAGAAAAGCAGAAGGTTGGTTTGACATAGTTTCCTATACAGGAAATGGAGTCAACGGCAGAGAGTTAGCGCATAGCCTCGGATCAACGCCCGGAATGGTAATTTGTAAGCGTACTGACACCGGACAAAACTGGATAACTCAGCATAAAAGTTTAGACCTTAGCAGTAACAAAACAATGTTTCTCAATAGCACTGATGCGCTTGCTGTTGCTAATGATTATTGGAACAGTACACACGCCTCTTCCACAGCGATAACTCTTAGTGGTAACTCAGACATAAACGGCAGCGGTGGTACTTACGTTGCTTATGTATTCGGAGAAGACGCAATCTTCGGTGAAGACGGTGACGAACAGATATGTAAGATGGGTAGTTTTACTACTGACGGAAACGCTACTCCTCAAGATATAAATTTAGGATTTGAACCACAGTGGTTTATGTATAAACGCACAGACTCATCTGGCAATTGGTTTATGGCTGATATTATGCGTGGATGGACAGCACAAAATAGTGGAGTAGCAGCAGAGACTTATTTATACGCTAATTTAACTGCTGCTGAAGCCGCACCTAATGCTTGGGGTTCTTCTCCTACTTCTAGTGGGATTACTTGGAGAGCAACAGGTTTAACTTCTAATTCAACCTACATATACATGGCTATCCGTAGACCTATGAAAGTTCCCGAAGCAGGGACAGAGGTTTTTATTGCTAATGAAGGTACTGCTAGTGCAGGTCAGTTTGTTACTGGGTTTCCTGTTGATTTAAATATTAATACAATAACTAACTCAGCTAATAATAGGTATGCACTAACCAGATTACAAGGAAATGGGAATTATTTAAAAACTGAAGCCGTTTCGGCAGAAGCTACTATTGGCTCTACAATAATGTTTACCAATGGCAACGCCAATACTGTATTTGATTTATATACTAATTGGTACAACGGTCAAACTAATGTTATTAGTTGGTCATTCAAACGCGCTTCTAAATTTATGGATGTGGTTTGTTATAATGGCACAGGTTCTGCTCATGCAGAGGCTCATAATTTAAGCATAATTCCTGAGTTATTAATTTGCAAAACAAGAACTTTTTCAAACGGTTGGTTTGTAACTTCGCCTTTATTGGGGC
>Ga0070750_10000035_pt1 | contig 50872 bp, 54 predicted proteins | sample VirMetDEL_Nov_24_FD_77013 | JGI IMG/M metagenome (GOLD analysis project Ga0070750, IMG submission 77013) | Aqueous microbial communities from the Delaware River and Bay under freshwater to marine salinity gradient to study organic matter... | ecosystem: Environmental > Aquatic > Marine >...
CCATTGATTATCAAGGTCCCAGTTCATGGCACCCGGAATTGTGTATAACTCTGCCGTTATAGCTATAGGAAAATCAACTAATGGGTTACATTTGCGTAAATGCTCTAAAAAGTGATCTTTCATTACTCCGACTATCTTACTTCTAAGATGAGGAGGCATATTACCACTATAGAGTTCTTGTCCGTTTATTTTCTTGATTCTAGGTTTATTAACGCTAGCAGGATTGGCTATTATAGGCTTTTTGTCAAGCCCTAATAACCTACCCTTAGCGTCATATTCTTTATAGCTTTGGTACTTTTTAGGAATGTGACTTCCTTTTGTATAATACTTAGGACGTCTACCTTGTGTAAGTTGGACGTGAGTTAAATATTGAGGAATAATTATTTCTCTTGTTGAATCTTGTTTACCCATTGTTCAGCGTGGTATGGAGACGCAAGATACAAATCAGATAAATCTTTAGCTCCTTCAACGAAAGCATAATCCCAACCATATTTCTTGCGCCATTTATTGGCAAATTTTACACCGGTATAATCGTAATCATATACAATGACTATACGCTTAAACCGCTTTTGCCAATCTAATACACACCGGTCATTAAAACAGAAACTTTCGCTTTGAGGTGCAACTGCAGGAATACCATATTCGTAAAACAACATGACATCTTTCATGCTTTTAGTTACTACAAGTAAAGGTCCTGTTTCTGGAAGCTGCTGTAACCCTTGCAAACAATTGGTGTTTTGCAAGAATCGGATGCCAGTGGAGTAAGGAAAGTATAGCTTGAACAAGTTACCACCAAAGTAATAAGCAAAGCCTGGATTTTCAGGATCATAAGAATATACAGTTTTACGATTGCAACGAGCAAGGTCTAACTGTAACACTTTGTATAATCGTAGAGTAGCAGGTGTAATACCAATCTTGTCCCAAAACTGAATACCAGCTGAATCCATATGCCACAAATCGTTGCGGGTTAAAGGAACAACTTCAATATGAGAAGATTCAGTACGTGCTAAATCTTTAGCTTCAATTAGGTGATCGTAGCTTTTAGGCTTAAACTGCGTAACACCATTAAGGTTGAAGTCTTGTATGATTTGCCGCAAAGTTCCACGAAAGTCTGTACCCAGCACCATGCTGGCTATATCAAAACAATCTAAACTTTCTGATTTACTAAAATCGCGAAAGTAGAGTTTACCACCCTTACTATAAAAGAAGGCACAGGATGGATTGTTGTCTTCGCGTAACGGGGATTTAAACTTTTGTTTTACCTGGATAGGAACATGAAGATAATACTCCATTATTTGTTCTTGCGGTATACGCTCTAATACCCATTCTTTATTTTGTTGAGGTCGTATTTCGTACATAAGATATGTGTTAAAAGTAAAGGGGGCCCCGAAGGACCCCCCTACCTAAGGTTTCACATTTGCGAAACTCCATTACACTTTTGGTGTAACGAATTTAAAAAACGAGTCCTTCATCCTCTTCGCGAGATTGTACTACTGACTCCGCAGGTTCATCTCCGAACATACTGTCTAAATCAGAAGATCCAGCAGCAGCTTTAGGTTCTATTCTATCGTATTTTGGATGATACGATATAGAATTGGGTTGGCTCATAGGCTGAATAAAATCGTTTATAGCCCTCCGGGGAAAACGTGTATAATCTTTGTTGTTAAGGATTAGCTTAATTCTAACAGGTACATCATTGAATTTGTCACCTAAGTTGTCAATAACAGCTTGAGCAAATTCTGTCCAGTTACTTCCTTTAACGTTAATCTCTTTAAGCGGCATATAACAGCTCATTATGTGCTTTATGCGCTCTGTTGTATCTCTCATAGTTGCTTCTAACAACTCTCTATAATCCTGACCCCATGCTTTCGCATTTTGTTTTACTCGATCAGGAACTATTTCCCATTCGTTATGAGTAAACTGACGACCTTGATCGTCTTGAAACTCAAACTTTAATACATTATCTCCTGTACCATCATTCTTAAATGGTTCATATGCTACACGAGTTAATATAACATTTTCATTTGTGCCCGCAGGCATTGGCGTGTATCCTCTTTTCAGAGGTGTATTGTCTATTTCAAACATGTTTAATCAATAAATATATTATTCCATTCAAAGTCTAATACCTGGTTAGCCAAGTGAGGACATCTACTACCCGTCTGCGTGTTATCGCTACCTGTTTTGAAAGAAATCTTTAAATCTCCATCTTCTCGGAATACAAATCCAATTGCGTCTGCAGCACTCATAAGTTCGTTCTTCAACTTACCTGTCAAGTTTAACTCATTAATATCTATAACCTTGCTGTGGTCTTCATCTATAATAGTACTTCTTTTAGTGTGACCTACTATTATAATTCCTTCTGTTGCAAACTCCTTCAACTTCATTACAGCTTTCATCACGGCTTCGCGAACTAACGCAAAACCCTTACCGTATTCCATATCTCCAATAGTTGCTACACCATTTTGTTTGCATACATATTGTTCTATCCAGCCTGCTAAGTTATCGATTGTATCTAACGCTATATATCTATAGCTGTTTTTACTTTTCGATAAAGCCTGACTAAGTTCTGTGTAATCTGCCAAAGTATTCACATGAACCTTCATTGCATCTACATACTCTGTGCCTTTTTCTGTGTCTATAATTAAACAGTCATTGAGTTTTGCAATCGTGCTTGTTTTACCGGCTTTAGGTGCGCCGTAAATTAAAAGAAACCCCGGATCTTGCTTTGTAGCGGGGCTTTTACTAGTAGGTAATTCCATTTATTTAAGTATTCGTGAGTCTGCCCATTCTATTATTCTACCTTCGTCTAAATGCGAAATTAGTCTAACGTATCCTTGTGTACCGTGTCGGTTTTTAAGGATATGTAAAGCTACTAAATTCTTACCTGATTCCGTAATAGTAGGGACATGATGTTTGCCATAAACTTCTAAACCTAGAAGTGCTGGTTGGTGCACAACTAAACATACATCAGTTGCGTGATACAACTGTTTAGAACCATGAATGTCTGTTTTTGTTGGGAAGTGTAAACTCTGTGCTCCCGGATCTCTTCTAATTGCGCTTTCTATCTTATCGTTTAACTGGCACAACAATATGTTTAATGTTCCAAATTCTTTTCGAACTTGAATAAACATTTTAGCTAACTCTGCTAAAGTTTGTACTTCATTCTCTCCTGGCAAAGGTTGTACTAAAAGTACATGGTCAAGTGTTACAACCAAGTTGTCATTAGGAAATCGTTCTTTCATTTTCTTGATTGTGTTGTATATATCTATGCGTGTACCAGGTGTTTCACAAAAGTAGATAGGTTCTTTTTCTACATATGTAAGTTGTTGTTTAATCTGCTGGTATTGCGCTTGGCTCAAAGGTCTATCTGCACTTAATATATCTCTGTATCCTATTTTTGTAGCGGTGCTTAACCTGCGTAATATTTCTGTGCTTGCACTCATTTCAAAACAAAAATGCAACACTTTGCACGAGTGCTTTTGGATACGTGGGTTAATAAAGTCTTGCAATATATTATTTAGCATATAGCTTTTACCGTGACCTGATGCGCCACAAAGCATATATGTTTGGCCAAACTCAAATCCGCCTAGCAAGTAGCGGTTGAGTAAGTCCCACTGTGTTTTCAGCATAACTCTATCTCCTGTCATAGAAGAATGAATCTGCTTGTCGGCTTCATCAATAGATGCAGCGACATGGCGTATTGGAAGACTATCTAAGTTCACGATCTGCAGGTAAATCAATAACGGTTGTAGCTTGTCTCATCTCCTCTAGTGCCTCCCATTGTCTTGAGCTGAACCATTTTTCAATACCCATAGATATCTTCCTATTTTTTACAGCCCAATTAAGCTGTTCCATTACTTTTTCGTGCATTCCTCTTTTTACTATGCGAGCATAGTATTCTTTCTCTAATGCATCTAAATCACAACTTCGTGCAGGTACTTGCTTGCCGTTTATATTTATCCATTTAGGATAAGCTTCTATAAACTGCTCAGCAAGAACCCAAGCACAATTTGTATCAAACATATGCCTGCACTTATCTGTTAATTCAAATTGATCTAGCTTATAAGCTCCAGTATCATTCCAATTGTACAAATAATCACGATCTATAAGGTCATGTAGTTCATCTTTAGTAAGTACGTTCTTACTAATTTCCTTAAGCATGTAGATTAACTTGTAGTTCTTCTCATGCATTATAGCCAGAAATGCATACTGGCCGGGAGTCAACTTTACTTTATGTATAAAGGTGACCCATTTTTCTAAGTCCATAGGTATCATTGAAAGAGGTCGATTGTCGCCTCTGAAGCACCTATTCCCGCTATTTGATATAACAGGTCATCGACGCTTTTCAAAGCGATGGTGTTAACGGAATTTTTCTGTCGTGACTTAAGCCACTTTTCATCTTGTGTATCCTTGACGTACAAGTTTACAATGTATCCTGTCTTTCCTTCTTGGAATCTAATAGCTCTACCTGTCCTCTGTATATTCTGTCTCTCGCTTGCTGTACCACTGCATATGATTGCTAATTCTACGCCAGGTACATCAAAGCCTTCATCTAATGCCTTAGCCGTGTTAATCACACGAACGTCTGACTTGTCATCTTCAAAATTCTCTAGAGCTATCTTACGTTGATACTTGGCCATCTTGCTATTGTAGCTGGTAGACCAAGGCGATGTTCTTCTAGTAAGCTCGTTTGCAAAATCTATACTCTCGCTAAAAGTAATTGTCTTTAAGTCTAGCGCATCTATTATTTGCTTTGCAGCATCAATCTTAGGAGGGTAAGTATACAAAAACTTCTTTCTAGCTGCAAGATTTCTATTGAATTGTACTGCCCAAATTTTAACCTGCTCTTTGTTTACAAGATACTTTCGAGCTATGTTCTCGCACGCGTACTCGCTTTGCAAACAATGCATTGCAGTATTAAAGTCATGACCAAACTTACTAAAGTAATAGTTGAAGTCATCGTTCATCTTGCGATACTCAAATCGATACTTGTCACTCATTATAAGAGGAACATTATATGTCTTGAAATCTGATACATATCCTTCCTTCAATGCTTCTGTTAACGTCACGCTATCCACCACAGGCGCAATGTCACGTATCATAAAATCACGCCCATCTTTACGCTGAAGAGTAGCAGTAAGCCCAAGAATCCAATCGAAAGTTACAACTTCAAATATCTTACTGAATACAGTGCTACCATAGTTATGTATCTCATCTAATATTAGAAAATCACATTGTCTTTTTCTTTTAACACCTGAATTAATTACAACTACATCTGTATTAATTAAATTGTTTTTCTCTATTTCAGCTGTCCATTGAGTTTTTAAGTGTTTAGTAGGAACTACTACAAGAATAGTTTTTTCTGGATGTTGTTCATTTGTTTTTTGAATAGCAAGGACCGCAGTGTACGTTTTACCGAAACCTGTACAAGCTTCTAACGTACCTCTGCAGTCCTTAGCTACCCACTTGCGTAATATGCTTTTTTGTCGCGCAAGCCGTTTGCTATCTAATGTCATTTATATCATTTAATTTCCTTTACTGTTTTTACTTTCAGACCAAGACAGATTATTGCCATGTATTAGATACTGGGAAGTAATTGTCAGATGGATGCACCAAATAACCTGCAGGTATAGATCCAAAATCTGTAATTTCTCGAGCTCCAACTAAATTTGTAGGAGCGGCTTGAGTTAACAGAGTAGATAATATCTCTCCGTTGTTGTCAAATATAGGTAAATCTTTTATTCCAGCAAATCTACCAGAACTTGCAAAAGATCCTTGAACTTGATTTCCTACAACATAAGAATAACCATCTAAACATTCACTCCAATTAGCGATGTCATGATTTATATAAGGAGCAGTATCCTTGTCAAAATAAGACTTAAATCTTTTACTGGTTTCATATTTAGTTTTTCTACTTTCAACATAAGGCAAAGTGTTTACAATGCTATTTAAAGCATCTGTTCCTGCTCTGTAATAACAGGCAGGTACATATTTTCCAACGAGTTGATCATCTCCTAATCCAGACCAATATGAGGTTATTCCGTTCCATATATCTAAGTCTGTTTGATTCCAAACTCCGTTCCAATCAAAATCATACACTAAAGGACCATAGGTATTAAGTGCAATATTCATAACAGAATTCTCAAACCATTGGTAATGATCTGCATCTGTATTTAACTGTATACCGGTTTGAGTTGGGGGAGATGCATCGTTTAAAACAGTGACAGGCTGATTCATATTAGCTGCAATAAATGGAGCTACAATGTTTGTTGTCCATTCTGCATAATTTGTACAAATATTTGGAGCCCATCCTTTTGCGGGTGCTTGTTGCGTTTCCAACACATTTACTGCACTATAATTTACACTTGTTCCATGAGTTTCTGTAAACCTTGTTCTTGTATCCGGAACATTGTTTACTCCGAATTTAGGTGACACTCCATGAAGCTTGAGTTTAAAGTATTCTCTTACACTCATCATGTCAACCATAGCAGCAACACCTTGGTGTAAAGGAGCATCATGAAATTCTTTAAAGTCTTCTCCCCACACTGTTACACTAGGGTCAACAGTAGAGCTCAACTCAGAATACTTTCCAAAAGTTTGAGCTACACCTCCTGGTACAGGGGATGCTAATTCTAAATGAGCATTTATTGTTACAGGTTGTTTGTGCAAATAAGTATCAACTTGTTTAGACACATAAGCTAAAGGTATATTTTTAGGTGGGAATATACTTTTGTTTACATAGCCACTAACATTTTCATATGCTGTGGCTGCAGACCAGCTGGGATCATTGTATACACCTCCTGAAAAATCATTTATACTCTCTTCAGGAGTACCTGCACCAAACATGTCAATCAATCCTTGAACTTTAGCATTAACTGGTGAATAAAGATCTCCAGTAGTATTTAATGAATTAAATCCGTAATACAATTGATTGATACGTGGACTGACATTTTCTATACTATTGTTGTTGGCAACGCTGTAATCATAATTTGTATAAAGATTTATCCAATCTTGAACTGTTGCTCCGCTCATGCTTTGATAAACTTCTATAGTTCCAGATCCAGTAGCAGCAGTATAGTTATTAGAATTATAATTAATAGTACCTGGATCATATGCAGCTGGTACTCCTGTTAATAAAGACTGATTTAACTTACCAACTGTAATATCTGATATTACTAAATAATTTTTTGCAGGATCTAATGCAGGAATGTTAACGCTGTTCTTTCCTTGAGCAACAATATTTAAATTATTGTCAATAATAATTATATCATTTCCAAATAATTTTAATGATGTTCTTCCTGGATCTTGAACAAAGTCATCAACATACGGCTCTTCTTCTTCAAATATATCGTCAACTTCTTGTTCTTCTTCTGCATCCCATATTATAGAAATTGGATCTCCTATGAATTGACCATTAGATTGTCCAATGTTTCTTCCATAAAAAGATATTACAGTAAGCAAATCTTGAGTTGTAATACATCCGTCATCGTTTAAATCTAGGTTTACGGGCAATTCTCCGTTTTCATAATCTTCAGCGCAATCTCCTAACGCAGAAAGAACTGATGATAAATCTGATGATCCTACTACTCCATTTCCGTCAACATCTCCTTTTAATGATGTATGATATAAGTAAGCATGTTTTGGCCATGCACTACTTTCATCATCTTCTAATATAAATTGTTGGCCAGGATTTAAATAAATTATAGGCTCTACTCCAGTGCTATCAAACATTTGAATAGCCATTCTAACACTGTTAGGATTTGTATAAGTTACTGGAACTTCTGCGTTATTAAAGAACGGATCATTATATGTAGTAACCTCTGGATCAAAATACCTAGAATTTAACGTCTGTTTGGTAATTTGCTCTAAACCCCATTTTCCGCCAATGTTAGGCCTTGGAAAATAAATTATAGAAGGGTCCTGGTTATGAGGACCATCTTCTAACATTTTATTAGTTGGGTAAAACTGTAAAGGATCTGAAAATACAAAAGGAAGAGCTGTTGTAGTGACAGCAGGCTCTTCAACATTGTTTGCGCCAAATTGCTGACCATCTTCAAAACTATGGTTTAAAGTTAAAAAAGGATAGTAGATTGTATCATTTTTATAAGCCCATGAAATTAAGTTACTTGCTACATCTAACAACAAACTAAAATCAGATGTATTATTAGTTTCTAACTCATCTGTTAATTCTTCAGATGTTCTTTGAGGAGATCCTTGATAGTCATATCCATATGTAGTGTACTCCCAAGGTCCTACTTCATTTGAAAAAATCTCGTTTGAATCTAATTCACTTAAATCATAGGTGTAACTAGACATATCGCTATCAATCGTAACGTATCCAGTATTAGATTTATCTGTATATACATAAAAAGATTCTCCTGGAGGAACATATCTTCCTAGTGACATTCGTGTATTCCATCCAAAGTCTCCTGTTACCATATACCAAAAAGGTGCTCCGTCGCTAGGAGCGATAATTCCGTCTTGAAATGCTACTGCTAGTTCAATAGCTTGGTCACTCATTCCAGCGCCATTAGTTGCTGTATATATAGTATATAATATAGTAAGCCAATAAGTTTGTTCTTCAGTTATTACATAAGACGAATTATTAGTTGAATTTGAACCATAATTCCAATTGTAATATTTTCTTATTATATGAGGATTGTCGTTCTTACCAGCATAAGGATTAACAATGTTTGGATCTAAAACAGATCTTCCCCGCCAAGCTGCAGACCAAGTTGAAACTTGAAAAAATGAAGTGTTTGGATTTTCTTCAAAAAATTTAAAAGCTACTTCATTTAAATCTAAATAACCTAAAGTTGTGTTTAAAACATCACTTACTTTATTGAATTGTTGATCTTTAATAAAAAGATTAAAAACAACGTCTGCATATACAGAATCAATGTATTCAGATGAAAAGTCTAGACTTTCTATTCCTACATTATAATCAAAAATAACAGGAGTTGCAACGGAGCCATTAGAATTGGTGCTTGGATCGTTTAAACATGCAAAAACTTCGTCATCTCCGTAACTTAAATCTTCATTTATGTTAATACAATTAGTATAAGAATCTTCTGTAAATAGATTTCCATCTAAATCATACACGTAAGTGCTGGATTCCCCAATGGACAAAGGAAAATGATAAGCATTATCCCAATATTCATCAGGTTGTATATTAGGTATTAATGGCTGACTATTTAATAAATTAGGAGGGTGGTAAAGATTTTCTTGATAAGACTCGTCAGAATTATTCCATAAAAATCCTTTATATGATTCTATTTTAGGGCTTTTATAGTCATACCACATAGCATTAGTCCAGTAGCTTCCAGGATATGGAAATGGAGTATCATAATCTACATCAGGCCATTTATATCCCCATGCGTTTAAATAATTATAACTTCCATTATACTTGCTAATATCTGGATAGGGTAATATTGTATTAGATTCTAATAACGCATCGTAAAATATGTTATTTTCAATTAAACCTGCGTTTAATTCATTTTCATAAAGTATTAAATCTTCTTCTGTTACTGACCGATCATAGTCTAATGAATCTAAACTAACATTATAAATATTTTCAAAAAAAGATTCTATACCAGAAGTGTCTGCATAAATAAAGTGATCAGGATGTTCCCAACCTTTTCTTCCTTCATCTAAACTACTTTTTAAATCGAATAAAACTACATTTTGTTTAAAAGAGCCAAAATACTGACCTAATACTTGCCTTCCATATGTATTAGGAAACAAGTCTAATGTGTTTACCCAATCTCCTACAGCAATATTATTATTGTTTGCGTATTCATCTACTGACGGGAAATCCGAGTAATAATAATTCCAGTTTACTATTAATGATGCGTTATCATAAAAAACAGAGTCATAGAATACTACAGTATTACCATCTATTACTAATAGATACTCAGTTACATTAGCGATAAGACCGTCAGATGTAACAACTAAAGTGTCATCTCCTGTTGGAGCGTCTATATTATTAGAAGTTAAAACTATAGCTGCATCACCATTTTCAATTGCTGAAAATAAAATATTAACATCTTCTCCTGTTGCAAAGTATTCTTTACCCCATGCATTGTCGTTGCCTGGAAGCCTTCTCAATTTTTTTACTGAGTAATCTCCTTCGAAAGGACCAAGTCTAACTCCTTTTAACGGTACTCCTTTTTTTGCAAAACCGTTATTAAAATTAAGAGTATATACTTCATTAGTAAAGTTAGCTATTAAATCAGGTATGCTGTCGTATAAGCCACTTTGTTGAAATTCTTCATATGCATCAATATACTCAGGAGGTGCCCATTCTAAAAATATAGCAATGGAATCATTTAATGTAGGAGCAGTTGCGGTATTAAATAATGCTCCGTAAACAACAGGAACGTAAGCGGCGCCTCTAACATTTTCATATTCTAATCTGCCTACAAAAGTTCCTTTGTTCTCTAAAACGCTTCTTTTTCCTTCGTTTATATTAAATTCCATAACTAAGTTATCATTTACCGTAGTAAACTTTCCATAGTTGTGTAATTCCTTAGTTATTATTAAAGGAGCTGGTCCATTGTGAACGAATTCTGCATTAAAAGGTATAGTAAGCTTTTCTATATAAACTGTATCGTAGTTGTTTAACTCTAAATGACGATGGTAAAAATCATTTCTGTAAACACCAACTCTTAACTCTTTTAAATAAAAAGGTTCTCCTAGAGGAGCAGATCCTAAAGAAGTTGTCATAACAACGTCTCCTGGATTTAACCCGCCTGCAGCTAGTTTTAAAGCTCTTTGGTTTGGATAAAAATTTATAGGAGCTGCAGTTCCATCATAATTATATTCATTGGTATAAATCTTTTCTCCAGTTTCTAAATCTGCTATAGGAGAGTTTTGAATTAAAGCATCAGGAGTATGTACAGAAAAATTATTATTAATAAAAAGATCAATTTGAGAACCTGAAACTAAAAGACAAAGACTAGGTTCTCTTTGTAAGTTGTCATCTTCATCAAAACACGCAACAGGACTCTGACCGTATATTGTTATATATGATAACCACGAAACTAAAAAGAGTAATATTTTTTTAACCATAGGTATTAATTTCTAATAAGAGAAACAGGAAAGAAAGTACTGGAAGGAACTACTAGATATCCTCCAGGTATGCTATGGTAATCAGTTATTTCAATAGCGTTTGCTGTATTTCTAGGAGCTGAGGAACTCATGGCTAATGATAGTGTAGCCGGTTCTAATAACGGCAAGTCGGTTGTATATGTGAATTGACTTGCTTGAACTTCTGGTCCTACACTTTGATTTCCTTCTATATATTCATTACCGTTTAGGCAGTTAGCCCAGTTAGCAATTCTTGTATCAATAGTAGCTTCTCCATTGCTAATATTAAAATATTGAGTAAAGTTTTTTGCTGGAATGTAAGAGTCTTTTTTGTTTGAGTATTCAGGTAAAACATTAACAATAGTGTTAAGCGCGTCAGTACCTGCTCTATAGTAGTTTGCAGGGGCGTAGTAACTTCTTCCTGCATCGTCACCTAATTGACTCCATACGCTTGTAATAGAATTCCAGATATCTAAATCTTTTTGTTCCCATACTCCATTCCAATCAAAGTCATAGACAAGAGGTCCGTATGTTCCAAGCGCTTCAAACAAAGTAGAGTTTTGAAACCATTGATAATGGTTAGCATCATTATTTAATTCTTCTCCTGTAAATATGGGAGGAGCCCCTTCAATAGTAATTGAAACAGGTTGACCCATAAAAGCTGCAAAGAAAGGAGTAACAATGTTGTCAGTCCAATCTTGATATGTGTTGCATGTATTGGGTGCCCACTGTTTCTCTGGTATTTGCTGCTGCTCTCCAATTACAGTATTGATGTTATAAGGATTTCCAAAACTTTGTGCTGGCCAATTTCCAGTATCTCTTGGATTCTTTGCACCAAACTTGGGTGAGTTTCCTTTTAATTTAAATCTGAAATAATCTCTCAAGGTCATCATATCTACCATTGAGAGCACTGCATTTTCAAATGGAGCGTCATAGTATTCTTTAATGTCTTCGGATCCCCAGACAGACGCAGATGGGTCTAACTCTGTTGTTACTACAGAATAGGGGCCAAATGCTGTAGATGCCCCGTTTATGTTAGATATTTTTAAAGTTTCTGAAGAGTTGTGTATCTGATCAGAGTGTAAACTCTCTTTATTTCTTTTAGATGCAAATCCAAATAAAATATTTTTAGGAGTAAATATGTTGGTAGATCCAATACCTATTTCATCTTCATAGCCTTCACTTGCTGATTTCCACTTAGGGTCTGCGTATACTCCTTTATTAAAATTGAATATATCGCTTTCAGGTTGTCCTGCACTAAATACATCAACTAATCCAGCAGTAATAGCATTGCTTGGAGAGTACAAGTCTCCTGTTTGTTTATTGGAGTTCCAACCGTAATAAAGCTGGTTTATATATGGACTGATATTAGGTAGTGGATTTAAGTTCCCGCTATACTGGTCAAAATCAGTGTATAGTTCTGTCCATTCTGCAACACTTGCAAGTTTTAAAGAATTGTCCCAAAAGTTAACAATGCTTGAACCTTCTTCAGGAGTATATACAACTGCATTGTAAGTATAGTTTCCAGGATCAGAAGCAGGTACTACTAAAGTTGCATTAGTGTTTATCTTACATACTGCAGACTCTGCAGCAACAAGATAAAATTCATCTACATTAGGAAGTTGTACTTGGTTATATCCTGAAGCAATTACTTTTAACTCAGAGTCATATACTATAATTTCTTCTCCAAAATACTTAAGAGTCAAAGTAGCTGGATCGTATTTAAATCCAGCATCCAAATAAGAAGGTAATTCATTTTCAATAAATGATTCAAACTCTGTACGTAAAGTTCCAGTTAATCTGCCACCTACAGAAACTAAACCTGATATACCTTCAAACTCTCCTACTTCTACGCCTATATTATGTCCTAGCTCTGTCATTGCTAGTATTAAATCTGCAACACCAACGCACCCGTCTTCATTTGCATCAAACGTAGCATTGAAGTTTGTAGCAGGTTCGCATACACCAAAAGCTCCTAAAACATCTGTTAAATCATTAATACTAACTAGCCCATCTCCATTAAAATCGCATTGTAAAGTTGTCCAATATGTTTTTGCTTCAATAGGAAAATTATAATCTTCAAATCTGACATACATAGTGTCCATGTAGTCTAAATATTGAATATTATATTCTCCAGTTTCATCATAAAGTTGTATTCCTAATCTTAAAGGCTTGCTCAAATTAGAGATTGCTTGACTATTGGAAACAATATTATCAGGACTTTGAAAGCTTATAGGAGAAAATACCCAAGCTCCATTAATAGGAGGAGCTACAATGTGCATATGTGTAGGAGAAGAGTTATGTGGAACGTCTTCTTTAAAATATCTAGAAGCAACAAAGTTACTAGAGTCTGTATATGCGTAGGGTACTATTGGAAATTGTACGCCTTGATCTTCTGGGTTGTGTGTTCCAATTTTTGCATTATCAGCAAACTGGTGCATTATTGCAGGAAATGGAAAGTAAGTAGAATCATTCTGCCAGGCATAAGCTAAAATCACATTGTGATTCTCAAGTATATTGGAATTAGGAAATTCAGGAAGATTGCTTGCACCTTGTCTACCTAATGTTTCTACAGGTCCTACAGTTCCTGCAAATATTTGATTAGTTGAGTCACTCCAATTGTAATCATAAATACCATCCTCTGGTCTTATACTAATTGTAGTTTCTTGTCCTATATTATTGCCTATCCAAAATCCTACTCCAGGCGGAACATACTGACTTAACTCAACATATTGTGCTGGGTTAAATTGTCCATTGTATAACCAATTTATAATTGGACCATCTGCAAATGTTACTTCCCCGTCTTCTAAAGAACTAACAATATTTAAAGCTAAGTCACTAAATCCTGCACCGTTACTAGCTTGAAATTCTAAGTATAAAAGACTAAGCCAAAAATCAAGCTCGCTTGTCATAACTTCATCTCCAAGCTTGTAATACTTTTTTCTAAAAAACTTCTTTGATCCTATAAATGGATCTATTGCTAATAAATATTGAGAAGGATCTGCTACAGGAAATCCTTGACTATTATACCAGTGAAAGTCTAGATATTGAGCATCTTCATTTTCTTCAAAAAATCTTTCTGCAACTCGATCTAAATCTAAATATCCTAATACAGGTGAACTTACATGGTAAAAATTATTTTCCCTAAGTGCAGCCACTGCAGTATTTGCTAATAAAAAATCTAAATACTCTTCATCAATAACGGTGTTATTCTCAGCGTTTATATAAAAATTATCAGGACTAAGAGTGCTATATGCTGATAACTCTGTTTCACAAAATGCTATAATCTGTAAACTATCGTAGTTAAAATTATCTGCACTAGCGTCGTAACAATTAGCCCAACTACTAGATTCAAAAAGACTTCCGCTAGGAGAATAAACATACTGTACGTTTGTTTTTGGAGGCAAATGTATTTTAGCTTCAAAATTATTGTCTTGTCCAAGCCAGCTAGGTGGTTTTAAATTTGGTATTAAATCATTTTGACCAGGTAATGAAGGATGATAAGGGTATTCTATATACGCTTCATCTGAATTCATCCAAGGTGTTCCCCTGTATTGAAGTACTGTTTCAGTATTTTGGCTTCCTAAAAGAGTCATAAAAACACCTAAAGGAAAAGGAACTGGAGTACTAGCGTCCCAACCTGGAACAAATGTCCCATTATAATATGGGTAGTCGTCATCACTAAACGATGACAGATATGGTGCATCATAACCATGGTAAGGATAACTTTCAGGAAAACCTGCCTGTAATAAATAAAGTGAGTTTGGATCTTCTCCTACTGTAGGTACAATAGGTATTCCAGATACTCCAAAATTTTCAAAAATTTCAGTACTCCCGTATCCACTATCTGCAAGAAAATAGTGGCCTTCTTTTTCGTACAATCTGTTTTTAGTAGGAGTTTCTACTCTCCAGTCTGACCAAACTAAACTAGAAGCCGTCCCTTTATCACCATAGCTTACAGACAACTCATCTTCATCAAAAGTTATCCAAGAATAGTTGAGCCCTTCTAATACAGGATTTTCGTAAGCAGTGATATTAATAAGAAATTCTAAATCAGTAACAGGTACTGTATCATTAATGAATGTTAATGAGTCATCTACCCATTCATAAGTTTCAAAAATAGCTGTTAACTCATCTCCAATATATATTAAAGTATCTTGTTGGTTAGTATTACTATAACCAGTAGCAGTTATCCAAACAGCTAACTCACCATTGCCTACTACTTCATCGATTGTAAGACCTTCATAAGTATCTTCGGTAAAAATAAATGGTTTTTTTATTTCTCTCCAATCTTTCCACATATGTTTTACTCTAAAGTCACCTGCTTCTCTTGAGAATCTAGTTCCTTTTAAAGGAAATCCAGTATAGCTTTGTCCAATGTAGTAGTTCCAAGGATATGTGTAATTAATTTGATACAAAGAATCTATAAACTGTGCTATTTCAGACAATTGATTATTGTCCATTAAGTTTTGTAAATAGTCTGCACTTTCTGTATTCAAATAAGGTATAGCTATTTGAACACTGTCTTGTAGATTAAGAGGTTGGTACCAATCAAATAAATCAACTATGCCAATTTGTTCACGCCTATAATTTACAAGCGTTTCATATTTCATTCTTCCTATAAACGTTCCTCGGTTGTCGAATGTAGATATTTTTGCTTCTTCTTTATTAGCTTGACATAAAATGTTATCTGCGTCAGAATAAACTGTTCCGTAATTTATAAATTGTTCTGTAATAACTACGGGTGCAGGACCGTGATGTCTTAGAATTCCTTCTTTTGGAACTAAAAGATTTTTTATAAATAGAGTGTCTTCATTGTAAATATCTACATAGCGGCGTTTAAGACCATTGCTTTGTACTAGGCCACAATATAATCCTCCAAGTTGATTTGACCCGTTAATAGCTTGTATATCAATTAAAGAAGATCCTGCTTCAGCTCCTCCTAATGCTAAATATAGATTAGGTTGCTGAACTGTATTAGCATACCAAGCGTAAGGAGCATCTGAAAACGATGTCCAATTATTTATATATGGCGCTATTTCACTAGTATAATGCGGGTAATAGTCTACTTCATCTTCTCCTGTTAAATTTAATAATCCATTGTTACCACTGACATATATTTGGTCTTGAATAGTATTTAAATTAAGTACACTTGTATAATTTGATTGAACACTACTTAGGTAAACATCAAATGGATATTGAGAAAAACTAACAGCAGGAATTATTATTCCTAGTATAAATAATAAATACTTCATATCAATTAACAGTAAATACTGGATTTACTTGAAGGTTTATAGGAGTATCAGGATCTTTGCATCCTAAACAAATTACATCAATAGGATCAGTAAATCCAGGTACAGTTTGTCGAGGGAATAACAATCTTATGTTATATCCTTCTGGATATGCAGTAAGTCCTGTTCCAATTCCACTGTCTAAAATTTCTTGTGTGCTTGGAAATTTATTTTGCAACCTAATTCCTGTAGGTATTTCACCTAAATTATTTTTATATACAACCCAACCATAGTTGTCTGTTACGAACACAGTAACGTTGGCTTTATTTAAGCCGGAATACCAAGCTAATTGCTGAGAATCCCAACCTGGATATAACGAAACATCGTATGGATAATGGTCATTGTTTCTATCTGCTAAAAGATGTTTAATTCTTCTTTCGTTAATAGATACAGGAGATTCTCCACTTAATCCTACCCAATCTTCTAGTGTTTGTCCAAAAAAGCTTAAAAATGAAAGTAAGTCAGAAGTAGTTATTGAGCCATCTCCATTAAAATCTCCGCCAAAAATTCCTAAATTACCTTGATCCTCGCCACCAAAATAGCCTAATAAAACTAATAAATCACTTGTAGTAACTTGACCATCTCCGTTAAAATCTCCAGCTATAGGATTACTAGTAAATGTGACTATATCTCCTTTAAATTGTTCTGGATTTCCAGAAGTAGGTACAGCTTCTGTATAGTTTATAGTATTTAATGTTTGTACGCTATTATTTAAAACAAAATTAGGCCATGCGGGATTTTGAAAAGTATAGTGCCAAGCAAATTGTCCATCAAAAAATGGATCTTGCGTTATTGGATTGTCTATATAAAAAGAAACAAATTCCTCGCCAACTGGTGCTTCATACATTTCACTGTTGAAGATTAAATATAAAGTGTCAAGAGCTATAGCATAATCTCTAGAATGAGCACCTGCCATTCTATTTACAGCTTTAGGACTTTTATTTATAAAGTGAAATCCTGGATCAACACCTATACTTGTTTCAAATCTATCAACACCGTATAAAAACAAGTCACTATTTATATTTGCGCTATCTCCTACATAATAATTCATTCCATACTGTTCGCCCCATGCTACAGGAATTGCACTAAGTCTTATAGTATCATTTGCAGATGTTACTCCGTGTAACGTTAGCAACGAGAATTTGTTTTGTTCTTCCCAATACGCAGCATCTTTAACCACGTTGTATTCTATATCGTAATTAGGCTCTCGTCCATTTTTAAAAGACAATTGACTTATTTTATCGTCTATTTTTTGTACTTCACTTAAATCGTAAGTGTTAATAGGATTGCTTCCTGCATAATCATTTACTATTGGAGCTGTCCATTGATTACTAGCAGGTCCTCCATCTAACCATGTTTTATCTACTTGAGTAAATCCAGTCGACATAAAAATGTCTTGTCCTAAATACTGAAAATAATTCATAGGGTTGTTAAGATTTAAAGCCCATGAATCATATGGATGTATTGTATCACCTATACCGGTATATACTGGTATATCTGGAATGTTATATATATCTACAAGTACATCTGTAGCTGGAGCTACATCTGTAACTGGATCTTCAATTGCTAAAAAATTAGCAATTATTGGAAGTCTTGCAGATGAAGAATGATCTGCAATTGTTGCATTGATTGTTGATCCATTTGAAGAGAAGGTGTGAAAGCTATATTCTCTTTCTTTCATTTCGGGTACCAACAACCTAGTATCGTAAAAAGCATGCTCTGAGTAGGGAGCAGCATAATGATATGCTAATCCCAACCTTTCAGTTAACATATAATTACCTGTAGTGTTTGGGTAAAAATTTAAACCCGTCATTGGTACATATCTATACCAACCAGCTGAATAATTTTTTACACCGTAATCTTGAGTATAGAGACCTCCAAATGGTATAGTATCTGCAGGTGTAATAACTCCTTGATCTGATGTATCTGCTGGTGTAACTAGTAAAGTGTAGTCTAGAGGTGCCAGTGGTAAAAAAGGAGGATATTCTCCAGTAGATACTTGATATGTAAAAGTTAAAGGAGCATCAGATACACTTAAAGTTGTAGGTATAGTGCTACTAGCGATATTCTTTATATTAAAAACGCTTTGTGCAGAGGTAACTTGATTACCAACTACTTCTATTACAAACTCAGTAATATTTGGATTTGCATTGTATACAGACACAATCCATGGCCCCATAAAGCTTGGATTTGTTTTTGATATATTTGAAAAATCAGATACTAACCCACTGCTGCTGTATCCTAAAAATTGAGGATCATTGAAAAAGTCATCTTGAGTATTATCCGTATTAGTGTACAACGGTAATACAGCTGCTCCCTCATTTGGAGTAAATCTGTACCAATTTATACCTGAATTGTTGTATGCAGTGTCTTCAAACGTATTGTAAGTATTAGATCCTAACGATACAGGATATTCAAAATCAGGTAGTTCTAAAGAACTTGAAGGACTTAAATATTTTTGGTCTGCAAAGAATGAATAATCTTCATATATAGTGTCGTTAACCCAGGCTCCTATTTGTACAGTAGGCTTATCAGTAGATCCGTCTACATACTCAATATCTAAAGCATTTTGAAAAGACCGAGCTACTTGGTCCATATCTACATTATACAAGCCTGGATTAAAATTAAATCTTGAATAAATCTCCTCGCCTGTTGTTGTATTTACATCTGTAGTAGACTTTCTCTTGTAAAATATTTGTTTTGTTATTTCTCCTTCTATCGAGCCTCCATTGTATAAATGTGTTGCAGCTGTTTCATTAGAATTAGCTAATAGTTTTACACTACTACCAGGTTCAATAATAAGCTGACCTGAATTTATTTTAAGTTGTCCTTTTATTTCAATCTGAGTATTGTTAGTGACCCTAACAGTTGTTCCATTATCTATGTAAAAACTATGAAACCTAAATTTACCACCACCAAATACAAATTCAGGTTCTTCAAAATCTTGTAAAAATCCTAGTGTAGTTGAAAATCTTGTTTCAAAGACTTTCATATCTAAAAATATATTTGTTGGATTTACAATAGTACCTCTACCTTTTAGACCATAAGAATCATTCCAAGAAGAATCTTGACCTGCAGCTGTTCCCAACAAACAGTTAGGGTCATCTGGCAATTCATTATTTATATATTCTGATCCATCAAAATATAAATAAGTGCCTTCCGGTGCGTATGCAGTACAACAAGAATAAGGTCCAACTCCTGTTACTGCTGTTATTTGAGAACCATCATTTACAGGTTGTCCATTCCAATAAGAATATGTAGGACAACCAGTAGGTTGTATTTGTGCGGAGATTGGGTTACTAGAAGCACTAATTAAAAGTGCAACACACAATAAAGATATATACTTCATTATTATAGATATAGGGTAGTATGCACCATTAATGTAATGCATACCACCCTATTATCAAATTAATCCATATGTAGGTCAGAATTATCTTTCTATAACATAGTCTATGTCTAGCTCACAATCGGTTCTATCTCCATGAATTACTGCTTTTTCTGTAATATGTTTTTGTTGTTCTTTAAACAAATCTCTTGCATGATCTTCCGACGTAGCTTCAATAGTTGTAACATATTCAAATGTTACATGAATCGAATAACCTATTTCATAGGTTTGGGTATCGGGTTCTTCTGGTTGCAGATATTTATCATTGTTAATCGAAAGACTCATTTTTCCCAAGCTTTAGCTGTTGTTGTATCTGCTTTTAATAATCCGTTAGTTATAATGGATTTACCAGCAGCTTCCATATGATGTGTAATTCTTTTTTTGTAGTAATCAATAGTATGATCTTTAACAATAAAGTCAAGCTGATCATGAACTACCATTACCAATCGTATGTCACTTTTGTTTTTGAATTCTTGGCGACATCGTACCATAGCTTCTTTAGTCATATCACCTGCAGTGCCTTGAATTGGCGTGTTGCGTGACATTCTATCTATTTTACCCATATCAACTTTATCTGTAGCAGATCCTTTCCATTCTGGAAAATATCTAATACGTTGATAAGGAGACATAGTTCTTATATGTCCTTTCTTTTTACCATCTTTTGCATTGGTGTCAAGATAGTTTTTAATAGAAGGAAATACTTTAAAATACTTATTGATAAGCTCTGTTGCTTCATCAATAGATATTTGTAACTGATTGGCAAGTTTGTTTGGACCCATGCCGTAGGCAAGACCAAAGTTTATGCTTTTGACTGCCGTTCGGAGCTTTTTGTGTTCCGGGCACGAGCACTTTTCTTTGGTTTTAAAGTACTCACAGTCCGATCTTGCAGCTGTTCGCCACACATCACCGTAGACGAGATCCGCACAGACGGAGTGTAAGTCTTCTCCTCTTTCGAGGGACTCAAGCCAAACAGGATCCTGCGAGCCAAACGCAATAATACAGAGTTCTTGAGACGAGAAGTCTGAAGAAATGTACGACCATCCTTCTGGACAGATGAAACAGTTTCTATATTCATTGTTAGCTGGTATTTGTTGCATGTTAGGGCTAGAGCTTGATACTCGGCCCGTTCGTAATATTTGTTGAAATCTAGTGTGTACTTTCCCATCACTTCCTACATATTTATCTAACCACTCTTGACCGAAAGCACTTGCGAGTTTTGAATTTTCTCTATACGCAATATAATACTTAATTAACTTATGGTCATTACTGTGAGCCAAAGCAAGCTGCTTGGTGTCACAGCTCTCAATATTGGGTATGATCGATTGTAGTATTGGCAAGACTTGTTTTGGACTAGTCCAGTTGATTTCAATACTTGATAGCAATGCATTTTCGTCAGTAGTAAACATATCTGTTTGATATGTCTTTGGAACAAAATCTTTAAATAATAAATCATTTAGTAAAAGGTTGTTCATCTCATTTTTAGCCTCTATAGCTTTTGCAGATGCTTTGTTGGCTAGGTTTAACCAAGCATTTTTATCTACTAGCATACCTTCATATTCAATGTCACCGAATGCTAGACATGCAGCATTTTCTAGCTTAGCACACTGCATCAAGTTCGATTGTTTTAAATGTTCTATCTGTTTTTCTCTTATTGATTCTAAATATTTTACATCGTCTGCAGCATATTTAATCTGCTTTATTGTAAAATCTCGATCTTGATTGATAAAACTAGTTTGAGCTGTTTTATCTACGTTGATGCCTACGTATCTTTCAATTAATTGGTTGAGCTTGTAAAAACCACCAGGCGTAGATTGCCCGTTGTGCAGTAGTTTCTCAATAACTAAAGTATCCCACACGTTATTTAATACAATGTCTGCATGTTTTAAAAACTTGTAGTCAAAGCAAACGTTGTGTAATAGCTTGATACGCTTGTCTTCTAAAATATGTTTTACAACATCAGGAACTCCATTGCGTACGTCAAAAACATATTGTTCATCAATAGTGCCTATTTGTATTAACAATAAAGAATTGTCAATATGGTTGAGCCCTGTTGTTTCACAGTCTACCTGTAAGTATCTAACATCTCCAATAAAGTCATAAGCTTTATTTTCAGATATTTGTGTTATTTCAGGAGACTTAATCGTTTGATTATTAGATATAAAATATATCATAAGTCAATGATTGACATATCTTCTTTTGGTTTGTAAACAGATATGTAGTAATGCCAGTAATTTTCTGACATTGCCCAACCCCAAAAGTAATATGTATATCCATCTGACGCAGTAACGCTGTATCTAAAGTTAGTATCAGCTTCAAACTCCATTGGACGTCCAGAAATTTCTGTCCATTTCATTAAAGCCATGCTTTTACTATCTGTAGACCACATATACCCGTACGGATCTTCGTACCAGGTACTGCAAGTCATTGGATCATTCATATCATATGTACCATACTTTATGTAATTGTCTACATAAGCAGGACATAATGGTTTGCTAGTTAAATAGCACCCGGATGTAAATAGAGCAAATCCAATAATAATTGCTCTTTCCTGAATTTTTCTTGTACGTCGAATGAAGGACATGCTTTAGTACTTGTTTCGTTATGGCCTTTAAGTTTTAAAGGCGTCTGTAATACAGTACCTAATGCCATAATAAGATTTTTTATAGCAGTGTACTGTTTCTTGTTTAAAGTGTCTTTGGGGCTATTGTTTTCATCAACACCGCCTGCGTAACATATACCAATGCTACTTACATTATGACCTTTTACGTGTGCTCCAACACGATCTAAAGATCGTCCTAAATGTATTTTGCCAAACAGATCAATGTAAAAATGATATCCAATACCAGACCAGCCTCTTGCTTTGTGCCATTTGTCTATTTCTTCTACTGTAACATTCTTTGTTTCTGGCGTTGCAGAACAGTGTATAAAAATAGTATCAATAGTGCTTAATTCTCGTTTTGCCATTAGTTATATACGTAAGTGTAAAGTGCATCAGGGCACTCGTTTGTCCAGCAGTCTTTATTAAATACAAGGCTATCAAATTCGTACGGATAACTACCGTACGTAATTATTTCCGATTCCATATGGTTAAGTACACATGTAGCAACTTCGTCACATGCTTTAAAATCACATTGTTTCCAAGTAAGATAGGTAGTTTCTCCTTCGTAAAATCCCCATGTGTACACGTCACATTGAAAAGTAGGGCCTGTACACGCAGTAGGCGTAAGTAGGCACACAAAAATAAATAACGTTATACGATACATGATACAATTATGGTTGCAACAGCAAAATAAGCAGTCATTGCAAGATAAATTAAATCTGATTTGCGAAAGTATTTTAACATAGTGCTAATGTAACTGTTGAAGTCAACGCTAAAAAAAAATCTCTGTGAAAGGAAGACAACACATCATTAAGATGGTTGCCTTCCCGACACAACATGAGCGATTAGTCTACATTAAACTGAATCCTAATCTCAACAGTCTCGACTTTTATGTCGAGATACTTTAACTCGTTTGAGTTTTCTTTAGTAGTTGCTTTAACTACTTTATCAACTGAAGGAATAACTGAAATCACTTTGTCTGATGCAATTTCACTGTTCTTTCTTTGTTTCGTAGGTTCTATTTTAAACCATTTCATGGCTTTACGATCCCACTTAACCAAAGCTCCTTCTTTCTGTGTAATCTCGTAATACCAAGTCTTAAGAGTCCTTGATGTATACATAGTTAAGTTCTGTTCTACACGTATTGCAGCAACTGCATCAGATACATTAGAACCTTTAAGCAGTTGTTTAGAAACTGCATCTCTAAATTTTAATCCAGCTGCCTGTGACAGGTGAATATTGTTGTAATGGTTTGTAATTGGCATATTAATTTTTTTTTAGTGTTCCATACTAAGGGGGAGAGCATCTTGTCCTACCCTCCCCCCGTTCTGGTCTCTGCCATGAGATATATTTTTATTAACCTTCTTCAGTAACTTTATCCATACCAAGTATGTGTGTTACTTTCTTGAAGTCTTCTTTAGATACATAGTTTTTAGCATCACCATGTATCTCATCTTTGAAATCGTCGTCAACAAACTCTTTAATTCCTTCGAGCCAATCGAGGTAGTGTTCGCGACCAAACAGTTCATACATACCACGGTATACATCTTTGCCGTCATAATCTTGTTCTAGATTAATCTCACCATTAATAATGATGGTACGACCAACAAAGAATAAACCTTCATCAATGTAGTCAAGTGTAACATCTACATTGAATTTACGACTAAGCGTTTTCATTGCAGGTATACACGGTGACCAAGCAGTATCCCATAAGCAAGTAAGCACACGTGACTCTTCAAAGCCTGCATGCTGGGGCAGAAAATCTACTTGTACATCTTGTACATGGTATACATCCCACTTAGTACCCCAATGGTTTAATCGCTGTGCATACCAATTAGGCATACCATCTTCACTTTTTAGGTTTCTTTCAGTTTCACCTAAATTACGAGAAGGGTCGCCAATAAATTGTTCAAGGAAACCGATGTTGTTGTTTAGCCCATTGTCTCCTACAAGAGATTTGAGCTTGCCATACATTGCATCGATAACATGGGGTGCGCCTTGTATACGCACTTTTGTTTCAGTGTGATTAGGCATAGCTAAATGAATTTAGATAAGGTCGGCAGAATCTACAAACTGCCGAAGTAAAGGGAGATAGTTATAAAGGATTAACTATTCGTAGATTTTTTAATGACCTTATCTTACGTTATTAAACGTCGAGCTTTGTTTTCGACTTGTCGGTGATAGGCTCGGCAGTCTCTTCTACCACGTCAATGGGCAGAATCATAGAACCAGCCAAGGTAAAGTTGTCCCACCGCAAAATGTTATCAAAGCTACGATTCCACGTAACAGAATCTTCTGTGTCGGGAACAAACACAGTAGCAGTGGTGTACTCCATGTCATCGATTTCGTAGGGTTCTACGTCAATCTTCACAGGAGTACCGATAACAGCGGAACCAACAGCGCTATGAAAAATGTGATTCCAAGGACTGTCCACACCGCTTAACCATGAATTAACAGTAAAGGTACGAGCAGCGCCAGCACACACCTCGTCTTTACTTGTAAGAGGGTTGAAGCGAGTTACTGCAGGAACAGCTTGGATTCTAATTGTTGCGTACGTATTACCGCTGCGATCCGTTTTGTTATCGCTACGCTCGGTAATCTGACAAAAGTATTCTTTGTTACTTGACATTGTTTCTAAAAATTTAATTGTTTCTATTTTGTCTATTATAGGCAGACAGCCTCATCACCCTTTACTTAGGTTAATTTTATTATTTGTACTTAGTTTTGATTGCATTTGAAGAATCTCAGCACAATGTTCATATTGTTCTTCTCGTTCACAAATACGGTTGGCTTGTGCTAGTGCATCAACCCACTTGTATTTTAGATACTTAACATTGAACGGTTGTTTTAATTCTATTTCATATTTATTTGTAAGAAATGCTAAACGCAATTCTTGCAACAAATAATTTACCCACATCATTGCTAGTTCATCTGGGTCAATTGAACTAGCAGGAGTATATGTAACTTTTTTACTCATTTTCGAAAAGATTTATTTGATTAGGATCTGCAGTTTGTATCTGATACCAATCATCTAAATCATCTTCTGGGCTTTTCTCTACATTCTTTAGCTCTCCTTTTAAGTAAAGTATTTCTTGCTGTAAAGCATCACAAGCACGAACTGTTTTTTCTAATGTTTCCATCAGATTAGTATTTACTTCGTACATAGTTTCTGCACTAAGTTTTAAAGTGTCTTGTATAGAAGACATAACTTTTACTTTAGCAGCAGAATAATGCAAGTCTTGTTTTAAAGAATCATTTGCATTATATAAATCTGTAAACATTTGATTTAAATCATTCCATTGTTGTGTTTTTTCTTGTTTTTTTTTGCTTCTATTTCTTACAACTAATGCAACTATAGCTAAACCTGCAATAGATCCCATTAGTATTAGATATTCTTGATATGTATACATGTATTTAATAATTGTGTTACTAATTTTCATTATTGTTTTCACTTTTAGATAAAGACAGGCAGAACTAAAAAACTGCCTAAACCAAATTTAACCTAATGATGAAACATCTAACCATGTTTAGTTTTTGTTCGTCTTAATGCTGACGTTTCAGCCAATGTTTCATATAAAGTGCGAACGTTTCCGCCGTAGAGGAACCTCAGGGTAACGATATAAATGAACAAAGTCACTGCACTGTTGCAATAACTTTTCTACAGTTACCCTGTCTTCGTTAACTTCATACACATAGTCGTCGTCGAAGAGAACATCTCTATCGTCACCGTCAGGATGAGCATGATTACCATCGTATTGGAATTGCTCTGGTAGGGAATTCCATAATGCACAACGATGTTCATAAGAGTTTTCGTACTCCTCTTTGTGTAAGAGTACAAGCCACTTAAGGATCAGCCTTGCTGTGCCTTCTTCTGCAGCTTGTATTGTATCTTGCAAGTCTTCTTTGCCATGTTGACGAACGATGTACTTGCTTGCATTGTACACGTAGCCAATGTCCATTGAATCAATGGATTGTGTGCCACGTGATGTGGTGTACATTACTGTTGGTGTCTGTGCCATTGTGATTAAGATTAGAGTAAGCATCGCATTTAAATCCTTTTGGTGCGCGACGCCAATTGTCAGGTGACCTGTGATTTATCATTCGAGCAGGACCGTAACAACTGGTACAAAGCACAGTCAGTGCTGTAAGAATTAATTTGTTTCTCATTGTATCTGTTTTTGTTTACTAATTATCTAAATTTGTACTCCCTATAGGACTTGAACCTATAACCTACAGCTTAGAAGGCTGTTGCTCTATCCGGTTGAGCTAAGGGAGTTAAATCATCCGTGGAGTGTCAGCTCCCGATGAATGTTGCCCCTCTTTCTGACACGTAGGCAACTGGCGTGCGCCTGCTTGGGCTTGAACCAAGGACCTGCCGATTATGAGTCGGATGCTCTAACCAACTGAGCTACAAGCGCATATGCACGGAACATAGCCCGTGACTAACTCATTCTTGCCATCAGAATGTAATGAGTCTCCCATATTAGACCAAGGGTAGCTAGGCGCACAACTAAGTTGCACGACTTCCTGATTTCTAGTACGATCAGGCGGCTCGCAGTCGTGTTTAACTTGACTGTTGGAATTACGACCAATACCGACAGCTGCAGGCATGTTTCAAGAGAGCCTATCCTCCTGCTGATTCCACAGCAATATTATCTACCTTGTCCTCTATACTTCTTTTTGTAGAGCTTAGAGCTCTTGTTATTAGAAGTTTTAGATGTAGCATGTATACCAGGGTTTTTGGTAAAATTCTTTTCTTGGTAGTTAGAAATATTTTTAGCCATTTTGTTCTTCTTTGGATTTCATACGATGAGACAAGTTATATATTTTATAATCAATCGTAGTTACTTTGGTAATAATATGAATTTTTTCGATACCGACAACTTCAGTTTCTTCAATCTTCATTATATCACCAATCCGTCTACAACTTGTAGGTTTTTTAAGACCATCTCTAATCTCTTCATACAGTTCAAATCTAGCGTCAAGACCATGGTGTTCTTGAAGATTGAATACAATGCCTGAAATAGTTTCAAATTGTTTTCCTTCCATATTTTTTTATCTGTGTATTTATATGTACCACTGACCGGACTCGAACCGGTACGGGCAATACTGCCCAACAGAGTTTAAGTCTGTCATGTCTACCTATTCCATCACAGTGGCTGCAAACCTACAACTTTACAAAGAAGAAGGTTTGATCTGAGTTTTCATTACAATAGGACGTGGCAACTTTTGTACACTTTGTATGTACTCATCGACACCTTCTATTGACATACCTTTTTGAGGTACATATTCTGGATTGTCTTCCAGCTCTATGTAATGTTGAACCACTGGATCCTTGTGTGTATGCGAACATTCAAAGCCTGGTGACTTGAGCTGATCGTTATCAAGGTAAACAACGTTAACAATAAATCCGTTAGGGAGTTCTATTTGAGCTTGCATACCGCTCATCTTTGGATGTACACCCCAAGACAAGTCTTGGTATGTCATCTTTCTTAATTTCTTTGCTTTAATTAGTTTCATCTGGTGTGTAAATTCTTTTATGTATTGATTTCATATGCCAATAAAATTGTTCTTGCTGCCATGTTTCAGCGATAAGTATAGGTGATGCAGGGCATCCGCAAGGTGTAATCTTGCCACCTACATGATATCTTTGAGGTACATGACATTCTTTGCAAGACTCCTCATAATAATAATCGGGTGTGCTTGCATTTGTAATTACCTCTGCTAAAACATTGCCTTGTTGGTTACGATGATGTGCAAGTTCGAAAGACGGCGTTACAAATATTGTATTGTTTCTGATGTACTGATATACTACCATATTCTGTTATTTGTCTGACAAATATAAAACATAATACAGGAGGAGCCATGCCCAGCTCCTCCCATATTACTACGCAGTTTATAATCTTGCTCAGGATTGAGGCCGTAGTAGTCCCACATTATCTAGGCATAGATAACATGAGCTTGCAATACCAGGCCAATTTAGAACGGTAACTCCAATAGAGGATATCGACGTGGGTCAACAATATGTCGAGCCTCATCAAATGCTCTGTAAGATGTACCAGCACGCTTAGGATTATAAATAATCCTGGTTGTTTTCATGCCGATAACATTTGGTTCGTAACAATTACAACCATTATTGTCGTATTCGTAAGAATCAAAAACCATAACCAATGTACGGGTTTTATTACGACCACTGCCTTTGTAAACAGTTACAGTGTCATAATGAGTACGCTTGGCAAAAGACTTGAGTTGAGAAAGGGTACGGATGATAATCATGGCAAAAAATTTTAGAAATAACTACTATTTATCGATATTGTTTTCACTTTTCGATAAGGACAGACTATGCAGGTACAGAATAATACTGTACCCACATAGCTGACCTAACATCCACCCCGGATGACTTACTCGTCAGTCAGACCAACATAACATGCGCCAAGGCACGTTATGCTAGTAAGACCAGCAATAAATACAATGAAATTGCTAATAGCAACATTGTAAGTGATGAAAATATCGTGTGCCTGGAAAAACACTGCACCTGCAAGAAATGCAGAGTACAATGAGATAGCACAAAAACAACAGAAGAAGAAAAGAGAACGCATCATATCAGTAAGGACTGGGTTTAGGGTTAATAAGAATGTTATGCTTTTTGAAGGTAGCCAAGAAATAAGGCAACGTACGGCAGAGTTCCGTTTGTGCAATCATACCCATAGTGTCATGGTAGATTGTAAGCCAAGTGTGGTTATCACGTTCGCTAGGCACAGTATAGACAGCCAGCATAGATTTGTCATAGACAGGAAAATGTTCGCAGTGTTGAGAAAAGCTACGTACAAGCAACATATTTGTAAGTACGCCAGACTCTGGAGCGTTACGCTGCATAAAGTCTCGTACATCACGGTATTGTTTTGCTCTGTAGGTAAATGCTCCTGGAACGATTTGTTTGTCGATAGGTTGAGACATGGCAGAAAAAGTTATATATCTATAAATACTGAGTTTAGTATAGATATGAAAAAGTAAGGAAATTCCGTGCATAGCAACTGCTACTTGCACTCGCTAACTCTCTGTGCTGCTTTCACTTATCGTACGTTATTGCAGCAAGGACTGTGCGTTGCGATGACAGTGTACACCGTCGTTGTTGCAGTGATAGTGAAAAAAAAGTATTGCAATGCTTACGTTTAAGCACTGCAACACTTTGCTACAGCACTAGCAAGGCCGAAGCCAAGCTAGTAACTGTAGTAGTAACGCTTTAGTCAAGCGTTTTCGTAACCTTTCGGCTATCGTAAGCGCACCAGAACCCGTCTTCGCCAGTTTTGGCAAAGAACGTAGTTTTGGATCGCCAGTTTTCGTCTGCGTCTTCGAACGAGTACGCTTTGCAGATGCGCTCGCCACCGTCACGTTTTGTGAGGTAGGCAGAGCCATCGCTAAGGGTGACGATTACGCAGGAGCTGAGCTCAACTGGCGCCTGGATGGGGGAAATAGATTCACTCATGGCTACTTCTCGTGGCTGTTTTCACTTTTAGTCAGTCATTGCAAGGCAATGATAGTGCAATAGTCATTGCATCGTTGTTGCATAGCCTGGCCCGGGAATAACCCCCGCCACGGTGTAGGTATGGCAGGGGTTACACTTCAGTTAAGCTGGACCATGTCCAGGACCGTATGGCTGCGGTTCATACGCTTTTCGCACTGCTTAGTCAAGTCCGTAAGCATGCGAGGATTTCAGTGACTTTTTCCACTGATGGTAGTTCAGATTAACTCGCACCTGCGCGAAGTTAATAAACTTCGAACGTGCGTTCGCGTAATCTGTTTTCCAACAAGGACCTGTGTCAACAGTCGACAGGTCACGCAGGGTTGGTGTTCTCAGAACATCTTTCCCAGGAGTTTGAGAAAGTCGGTAGGACATGTTAGTAGGCATGTTTCCAGGGTTTAAGGGTTAGGACTTCTGGATGTATTCCAGAAGAAAGCTGCCGAACACGATGATGGCAGAGAGGATGACGCCCGACTGTACGTCGAGCAAGTGTGCGTATTCCATGTGTATGTAGGACATAATGATGGGGTGAAAAAGTGGGAATCGCGTCCATCGTGGATGATTCCCGTGCGCAGATGATAGTGTTAGCCGCAGAAGACGCGACCCTGGATGTTCAGGGAACGCACTTCACGCTCGGCATCTTCCAGTGTCTCAGGAACGGGAGGCAGCTCGAGAAGAGCAATGCGTTCCCATCCTGCACCGTCCTGGTACTTCAGCTCGTTCAGGTCGATGATGACCTTACGAGCAGTAAGCTTCTTACTCATGGCATGAGGATTTAGGTTATGGCTTCAGGACCTTCCTGAATTTCTTAGCCTTCGTACAAGTGAGTGTCACGTGCATCAATGTCACGTGGCTCCTCGTACTGTGAATCCCAAGACTCGTCAAAGACAGAGCAACCCTGAGTACAATCAGTAGATATGTACAGCCAAGCCATATCTAGGTTACCGTGAACACCACGCATCTTAAGGAAGATGGTGTCCAACTGGTACTGAGTCAGCCCTGTTACAGGCATCTCACGGATATATTCCATGATAAGACGAGACTCTTTGAGAGCCTCGGTAATCAAGCGGAACGCATTGGTTACAGACCAAGTGCGCTGACGGATGTCAACGCTAGCTATAGTGTTCCAGTACATACCGTAGCGCTTTACGCGCTCAAGCATGGCATTATGAGCTTCAACAAGCTCGGTCATTTGTTTACGTGTCATAATGACAACAGTGTTTAGAGAGGAGGGCCGAAGCCCCCCTCCCTGGTTAACACCTACCAGGACCATCCTGATAGGCTGGACAATTAGTCCAACGTCCGAGTCACCGTACGGGTGTCAAACGTGGCCCAAAAGCCCTCCTCGCCATCCTTCGTCCAGAAGGTGACAAGGCTTCGCCATCCTTCGCCCGCTTCGTCGAACCCGTAGGCGCGACAGATGCGTTCGTTAGATGCACGGTCAACGAGGTACGCTGACCCATCCGACATGCACTGAATGAAACAATCAGTGAGCGAAACGGGTGCAGGGACCCGTACATAGGCATTATCTGCCATGGCAAAGAGTGCGGAGCGTTTAAGCAGCCCTACACCGCGTAAGGCTTTCAGCCCACGCTACCGCTATGTATCAGTAATGTAATCACTTTAGACGGGGGTACCTTAAGGCAACGCAGTTGCCGGGGGGTAACACCGAAAGTGGTCAACAAACTCGCTACCCCAGAATAAATTATACTTTGTTCGTCGAAATTAAATAACAGTTTTCACGGGTATTTACCACCGGGGGGTCTATTTCGTCGAAATAAAGAAAGGGGGCTTTATATAAAAGGAACGCCCATCCCAAGAATAAACACACCCACCATTCCGCTTTTGCGTAAAAGTGCAGCGTACTGATCACGACGGCGATCTAATTCAGTATGGTATTCTTTAAATAGCTCAAGTAAATTTTTTACTTGATTTTCTTGTACATGGTACTTGTCTTCTAGCTTACCTAGACGATCTAAAATTTGTTGCTGAGCTTTGCGACTATACATACCACCGGCTATTGTTAATGTAACATATATCTATTACATTTTAGTAATGGCTCGCAATCGACTCGCTGGTAAACATCCTTCTTATAAAAAGAGAGGCATGTCTAAATCAGCCATTGCAAAAAAGAAAGCTTACGATTCAAAATATCAGAAAAAAAAATCTGCTGTAAAAAAGAGAGTTGAGGCAAATAGATGTAATCGTAAAGCTGGAACTTACGGAAACGGAGATCGTAAAGATGCCAGCCATGGCAAAAAAGGTTGTCGCAAAATGGAATCTCAGTCCAAAAATAGAGCTCGTAATGGACAGAGAAAAAATCGCTCGCCTAGATCAAAACGAACTGGCACAACACGCAAATAATGGATATGTACACCGAGTTCATGGGGTTTGACAATGAAGTTTACTCCATGTTTCACTGTGAACTGTACACAATAACGTTTGCGCAAGATGCCAACGGCAATCTTTTAAGTATATCATATGAAACAGATGATGGGCCTATAAGAGAATTGCAGGTATAATAAAAATACCTATATGTCAAAAATTTTCTTCGACGCTATGAGCGTCTAGTTGTATATGTGCGATTCATATGTTACGTTAACAGTAACAAAAAAAATAATATGCAATCCACAAAACCCGGAATCGCATACAAGCTTTTTAATTTTAAAAGTGAAGAGCACCAGGAATTAAAATTTACTGAAAAAGTAGAAGGTAAATACGTACCTGGTACGACGAACGAGGAGGTGATAGAAATGATGATTGATCGTTTTTACCAACTTAATAAAAAAAGTTTTAGTAGCGAAAATCAAGTAATAATTTTGCTTTTAAAAATTATTAGACAACAGCTTAGTAAAAGATTAAGTCGTAAAATAGACAACGTTAAAAAGTATGAGCAAGGTGAAAGCCAACGTAGTCTTGCGGAGTAATCCTAGGGAATACTTTGAAGACTATTTATTATTGTTAAATGGTTTGTTGAAACTGACTATTACAGAAATAAAAGTACTTGCAGCTTTTTTAGAATACGATAGCAATATTTGTGCTTCAAAAAAGTCTAGAAAAATTATAGCAGAAACTCTTAAAATGAAAAATGTAGCTGTGTTAAACAATTACATAAAATCATTAAAAGATAAAGGATGTATTTACATAGACCAAGTAGGGCTATATAGATATAATAGTATTGTTTCTCCACCTGATAATGTATCATCAATAGAGTTTATTTTATCTAATTCAAATGATAGAAGTGACATTTAAATTTCCAGAAGAACTAGACTTGTCTTTATATTATTTAAATGAACAATTTAAAAGATTTGTAAAAGATGATATTCTTTTACCGCACCATGAAATAAGTTTTACAGAATCTGAAATAAAAATACTTATGTGGTATTCAGATGACGACGATAATAATGATGATGACAATAATGGGGGAGATGATGATCCGTTATGGCCAATAATAGAGCCGGATCCTCCTTTAACTTTTAATATAACGGGCTATCTACCTGAATTTATAGAATCGTTTTCATGAAAAAAAATCCTATTCTCACGGTAGTAATATTAATCTGTATGGCATCTATTTGTGTTGGCTAAGAATAAATTAAAATTAGAACTAATAAAAGAAGTTCAAAAAGAACTTGGCGGCAGCTGTTCTGAAATAGAATCAGTTGTTGAAAGTCAGTTTCAATTTATAAAATACACAATTGAAAAAGGTTTATTCAATAGTGTAAGAATGCCCTATTTCGGAAGATTTAAAGTAAATCCATATAGACTACAAAAGTTAAATTTAGCATTAGCTAAAAATAGAAAAAATAAAGATGAGTCTATTTAAAACAGAAGGATTTACAGTAATTGTAGATCCAGAATTAAGGTTAATAAAAGAATTTAGAGATCTAATTGCAGAGGACAAAGCAAGAGATAAAAAGAATGTTATAGTTTGGTTAGCATACATATATCATATGTATGATTACAAATCTCCCTATCAGTTATATGATGAAAAAGAAAGACATTTAAGAGTAGTAAAAGATTTAAGCTTACCACCAGAATTTAAACATACTCCCCGTATGACTTTAGCTATAGAAAAATATAAGGAATTAAGAACAACACCTACCGTAAAAACGTTAAGTACAACTAAACAAGCTTTAACAAGTGCTGAAAAAGCAATACAAGCATTAACACATAAAATAGAAGTATTGCTTGTAGATAATGAAAATGAAGAAAAAGATACTGTTTCTGAAGCGGTAAAAAGTGTAACTAAACTATTAGAGATAGCAGAACGTTTGCCAAAAATGGCAGACATTATTTCTAATCTAGAAGATCGGGTAAAAAAAGAACAAGGAGGAGAAAGCAAGATTAGAGGCGGTGGTATTAAAGGAATGTTTGAAGACTGATGCTAGTAAACACGGAGTATTTTAGAGAACCGGCCAAACACTTTTTGGAAAAGGGTTGTTACATAGATGCTCCAGCAGGAAGTCAAGAGTTTTATAACTACTGGACTCAAGAACTTGATAGGTGCAAAAACGGGTATACAGTAGGAGATACTACTATTACAGGACACCATTATTTTTATTTAAACTATTGTCAAATAAAACTTACAGAAGTTTTAAAAGGCACGACTGCTACTAAAAGTGTAGCATTTCCTCATTTCTGGGATGGCGACTATGAATATTTCTGGTTAATGGATATAAGTCGCAATGGTATTGATCCAATTAAACTAAAAAAACTAGAATTATCTACAAATATTGAAGATAGATGGTTAGACGGAGGACACCATTTAATTGTTTCTAAAGCTAGACGTAAAGGATTTTCTTACAAAAATGCTGCTATTACAACAAATACTTATAATACTGTAAAAAACAGTTACACACTCTTGTGCGCATTTGACAAAAAATACCTTTATCCTAAAGGTATTATGACTATGGCTGCTGCTAATATGGATTTTTTAAATGAGCATACAGGGTGGTCAAAAAGAAGAAGTGTTGTAGACAAACAAAACCATAAGAAAGCGTCTTATTTGGAATATATAAATGGACAGGGTGTTGAAAAAGGTTATAAGAGTGAGGTCGAGGCGATTACGTTCAAAGACAATCCCGACGCGGCCCGTGGTAAGGATGCAACCTTGGTCATCTTTGAAGAGGCGGGTGCATTCTCCAACCTCAAAAATACCTTTATGGCGACGAGACCAACTGTGGAAGACGGTGGTATCACAACAGGTCAAATGATAATTTTTGGTACAGGTGGTGATATGGAAGGAGGTACTATAGACTTTGAGTCTATGTTTTACAATCCTACTCCATATAATTTAATGCCTGTAAATAACATATGGGATGATGGAGGTGATGGAACCGATTGTGGTTGGTTTTTTCCATCATATAGAAACAAAGTAGGCTTTATGGATAAAGACGGTAATAGTCTTGTAGATAAAGCTATGTTTCATGAAGAAAATGAAAGAGAACGAATAAAAACTGAATCTAAAGATGCTCGAGTTTACGATAAACATATTACGGAATATCCCTGGAAGCCTCGTGAAGCTTTTTTACAAACTAGCAACAATGTGTTCCCAACTGCCGCTCTTGTAGAACACAGGGGCAACTTAATAAGATCTAAACGTCTAGACAGTATAGGTACTGCAGGCTTTTTGGTAGAGTCATCTTTAGGTATAAAGTTTAGGCCTTCTGAAAAAGCTAGACCTGTAACAAAGTTTCCTCATCAAAAAGGAGATGATATTACAGGATGTGTAGTTGTTTATCAAAGCCCTTACAAAGATGAAAACGGACGAGTGCCAAACAATCTATACTTTATTGCTCATGACCCTTATGCTCATGATACTAGTACAGGCAACTCGTTAGGTTCAGCGTATGTATTTAAACGTACTAATAGTTTTAGCAAACCAGACGATATGATCGTTGCTAGCTATGTAGGGCGCCCCGACACTCAAGATACATATAATCACAACTTATTTTTATTAAGTGAGTATTATAACGCTAAAATCGGTTTTGAAAACGACCGAGGTGAGATAATACCTTATGCAAAACGTACTAAATCATTGCATAGACTTATGGAAGAAGTTGAATTATTTGATAGATCAAATGGGTTTAAGGCAAGGAGTTTAGGAAGAAACTATGGACTTTCTATGGGAAGTAGGCAGCGTAAAGCTCAGGCTGTCTTATATTTAAGGGACTGGTTAAGAGAAAAACGTAGTAAAAATGAAGACAACGAATGGAAACTAAATCTTCATAATATTTACGACTTAGCTTTAATTGATGAACTTATAAAATGGAATGATGATGGGAACTTTGACCGTGTATCTGCGTTACTTATTGGCATGTTTTTTATGATGGACATGTTTGATAAGCCAGTTACTGAAGACAAAGAAACAGAAGATTCTGGATTTTTTACACGTGAATTATTTGTATAATGGCACATAATCATATACCTAAACAAAAAATACCTAGGTCTAAAAAGACTGAACAATGGGGAATTGATTGTGTTAAGGGCTACATAAAAGAATCAACCTTTGCTGCAACAGGCAAACATGAGTTATTAAAGTATTATGAAGCTTATAACGGACAGATGAATGAGTCTGATTATAACTATGTAACAAACCCTTATAACTCTCAAGGTCAACAAAAAAGAAACTTTCCAGCTAAGCTTAGGAACTATAATATTATTAAACCAGTCGTAGATCTTTTACTAGGAGAGAAGACTACAAGACCTAATAACTTTATGGTTACTGTTAGCAATGAAGATGCTGTTAGTAAACAAGAAGAGGAAACTCAGCGTTTAATACTTGAAAACTTACAAAAACAATTTATAAACGAGTTAAACGCACAAGGTGTTAATACAGGTCAGCCTGATCAAGAAGCACAAACTCCAGAACAAGTAAAAGAATATATGGAAACGACTTACCAAGATAGTCGTGCAATTGTAGGACAACAAGTCTTAAACTATTTAAAAGATAATCTTGATTTAGAAGACAAGCTACAAAAAGGTTTTTTTGATTGGCTTGTTAGTGGCTATGTCTATTCCTACAAAGGAATATGTATGGATGACATAGAATATGAAATTGTTAGTCCATTAGACATAGATTTTAGTAAAAGCCCTGAATTAGAGTTTATTGAAGATGGCGATTGGATAGTCCGTCGTCAATTAATGAGTAGTAATGCTGTAATAGATCAATTCTATGATTTACTTAGTGACAAACAAATTGATCAAATTGAAGATCATACTCGGAACCGCTCTGGTTCTTTTTCTATTCCTTTCTTGCAGCGTATTGACGACAGCTTCGGAGACAACGACAGATACGTCGAAGTGCTGCATGTCGTGTGGAAAAGCTTTAGAAAAATAGGAGTCTTATACTACATAGATGAATTTGGAGTAGAGCAAATGAATCTTGTAGATGACAGCTATAAAACAAATAAAGAAGAAGGTGAAAGAACCGAGTGGTATTGGGTAAATGAAGTGTGGGAAGGATATGAAATAGATGGAGATATCTATGTGGGAATCAATCCTTTAGAAGGACAACGCAATGCTTTAAACAATATATCTAAGTGTAAATTACCTTATAATGGTAGAGCTTACTCTAATAGACATACTGATAATGTCAGTGTTGTATCTATGGGAGTTCCTTACCAAGTATTGTATAACGTATTTCATTACAGATTAGAGCTAACTATTGCTAAGAATAAAGATAAAATAGCTCTTATTGAAATGAATACAATCCCTAAAAGACATGGATGGGATGAAGAAAAGTTCATGTATTATGCAGATGCGCTAGGCTTTGCATTTATTGATTCTACTGCAGAAGGTAAAAACAACGAGCGTGTTTCTTTTAATCAGTATCAAGTATTAGATATGTCCTTAGGACAATACATTGCTGCACAAATACAATTATTAGAAGCTACCAAACAAGAGTGGGAAGAGTTGCTAGGAGTATCTAGACAACGAAAGGGGCAAATAATGGCATCAGATGGAGCTGGTACTACTAAAAATGCAATAGCTCAGTCTACTGCTATTACTGAAGAGATTTTTAGAAAGTATGAAAAGTTCGAACAAAAAGAGATGCAAGGGCTTCTTGATATGTCTAAACATGCTTTTCGTAGTGGAAAAAAGATTCACTATATAACAGATGATTACCGTAATGCTTGGTTAGACATAGATGGAGCTAGCTATATGGAAAGCGAGTTTGGAATCTTTGCTAAAAACTCAAGTCAAGAAAATCAAAAGATGGAGCAAATGCGTGGTTTATTACAAGCTATGGCTCAAAATGGAGTTGGTATAGGATCTGTTGCTGAAATACTTGATGCAGATAATTTCTCTAGAATTAGAGTTCTTGCTAAACAAGTTGAACAAAAGCAACAACAAATGCAACAACAAGCTATGGAAAAACAGCAACAAGTAGAGCAAGCTAAACTTCAACAAGAGATGCAAAAGACTCAGGCTGAACAACAACATGAAGCTGCACAAAACGATTTAGATCGACTAAATAAGATAGAAGTAGCTATGATTGCTGCTAATAGCAAGGATACTGATCATAATAATGACGGAAAAACTGATAATAAATAACATATTTAGTCGACTTGCAATAATATTATATATAACTTACATTCAAATCAATGGCAGAAAATAAAGAACTAGGTCTTGACAGTTTAAAAAACGTCAATTGGCTAGATGATAACGCTTCAGCACCTTCTTTGTCAGAAGATACATCTGATTCAGAAACAACAGATACAACAGATAATACTGTAGAAGAAGTTGTAGAAAAAACTAATACAGAAAGTGTTGAAGAAGAATCACCACAAGATTTTGATACTGAACAAACTGAGCAACCAGAGCAAACAGAACAATCTGAAGAACCAGTAGCTGATACTTCTGCTGAGCCCGAAGAGCAGGAGATGAGTGTTATAGACACTTTAACTCAGCGATTAGGTTATGAAGTAGAAGGAGACTTTTCAGATGACTATGATGGTTTAGAAAAGTATACTTCAGCTGTAGCAGCGAAAATTGCTGAAGAGCAACTTTCTGGAATATTTGATCAGTATCCTGATGTAAGAGAATATTTTCAGTACCGTGCTAATAATGGAGATCCTTTAAAGTATTTTCAAGCACAACAAGCTGAAATGGATTATCAGTCATTAGAAATAACTGATAATACTGCTATTCAACGTCGCATCATTCATGATGGTATGAAGATGCAGGGTTTTGATGATGCTGCAATTAGTAAAATGTCTGATGCCTACGAAGATGCAGGTATTTTAAAAGACAATGCAGAAGTATATTTACAACAATTGCAAAAGTCACAAAAAACCCGTAAGCAAGAATTGCTTGAACAACAAGAAACTCAAGCAGCACAACAAAGACAACAAGCCCAAGAGTACTGGGCTACTGTTGCAAAAACAGTTGAAACTGGTAATCTTAAAGGATTGCAAATTCCTACAAGACAAAGAAAACAGTTTTATGACTGGATGACATCTCCGGTAGATAAGAGTGGTAGTACACAAAGAGATATAGATAGATCTAATTTAGACACAGAATCAGCATTAGCATTAGAATATCTTATCTACCAAGGTTTCGACCTAAATAAACTTTCACAGAACGTAGCCAACACACAAAAAACAAAAAGCTTGAAAGCCAAGCTTCAAAGCGCACCATCCGCTTCGACTAGGATGAAGTCCCGTAGCAAGTCGACCGTTTCTAAGGCAGTCTCACTCCCTTCTTTGCGTGACTTGCTATAATCTTTAATAATTGACTTAAACTATGTCTGACAACCTTAAAAAACTACGTCTATACGAAGACGTATTTAATGCGGACGGGATGACCGACGAAAACTCGTTGGCTAACGCTCTGCTTACACAGCCTGATGTGCTGTCTCCTGTAATCACGCACCTTTCTGGTCGTGAAGATAAACGTTTTCCTCTTTCTTTCTTAACTGAAGGAATGGGTAACGTTAAGTATATAAACGATGTTGAATATGATTACCCTGTTATGGGTCGTCTTAACAAAAGCGTTTTGTGTACTAACACTAGTGGTACTATTACGCCACAAGGTGGTACTGTAACTTTTGCGGATCGTTGGTTCGTAAAGAATTACATTATTGAATTTGGTGATACCAATAATACTCAAATGCGTATTGTTGGAGATCCTGTTCAAGCTGGTGCTGGATGGAAGTACGATGTTGAGCTTATATCTAGTGATATGAATGCTTCTGTTAATGGATCTGACTTACAGAACAAGCAAGCAGTACAACTCTTTGCTGCTAATGCGTTCTCTGGATCGCGTGGTAACGAGAGCAATTGGGTTGCTCCGTCCAAAATGCGTAACCAGATTAGCTTAATTCGTAAGTCATATCGCTACGAAGGTAACTTACCTGATCGTGTCGTAAACTTCGAGTTTAACGTTGGTGGTCGCTCTACTAACCTTTGGTACGATTTCGAAGAGTACCAGCACATGCTTCGTTGGAAAGAGGAATGCGAACTTGCTTTGTGGTACAGCCGTTACAACAGGGACGCTAACGGTTTGATTCACTTGCGTGATGAAAACGGTAAGGCTATACCTCTTGGTAGTGGTGTTATTGAGCAGATTCCTAATGTCGATACCTATTCTGTACTTACTGCACAGAAGTTAAAAGGTGTTGTACGTGATGCTCTTTATGGCGCTTCTGACGCTTCTCAAATGAACATCGTGCTCTTTACGGGTCTCGGTGGTATGGAAGAGTTTGATAACGCTATGAAAGATGAGCTTGCAAGCCAGCAGTATATTAAGAATACTGATCCTTCTAGTTTTGTTTCTGGAAGTGGTCGTAGCCTTTCATTAGGTGGATTCTTTACTCAGTATCAACATATTGACGGACACACTATTACCGTTCGCCACTTACCGTTGTTTGATCATGGTGCTCGTGCTCTTGCAAGTGATAAGCATCCCGTTACTGGCCTTCCTATGGAAAGCTACCGGATGATCTTCCTTGACATGTCTACTTATGACGGTCAGAACAATGTTAGCATGATTACCCGTAAGAACCGTGAGCTCGTTCGTTGGGCAGTTGCAGGTGCAACTGTACCTCCTGGCTTCGGTGGAAACGCTATGCGTGCAACTGACGTTGACGGTGCTGCCGTTCACTTCCTTAAAGAGTGTGGCATTAGCATTCGTAGAGCTACTAACTGTTTGCACTTAGAGTGCATCCGTAGCTAATATAAATTAGAGTATAGGGGGAGTAATATGGCTCCCCCTATATTCACTAATAGTATTTTATGGCTAGAGGACTTTGGGACAATATTCACGCTAAGCGTAAACGCATTAAAGCTGGATCGGGAGAAAAAATGCGTAAGCCCGGTTCTAAAGGTGCACCTACAGCCAAAGCTTTAAAAGATTCACAATCAAAGAAAAAGAAAAGAAAAAAAACTAAAAAAAGGAAATAATGCCTTTAAAAAAGAAACGCAAAGAAAACCCTATACGTAAAACTACAAAAGGTAAGGGTGCTAATTACCGGCCCACTAAATCTGGAGCAGGTATGACAGCTAAAGGCGTTAAGGCATATCGTAAAGCAAACCCTGGATCTAAATTAAAAACAGCAGTAACTGGTAAAGTTAAAAAAGGATCTAAAGCGGCAAAACGTCGTAAAAGCTATTGCGCTCGCTCGTTGGGACAGCTCAAGCGGAGCAGCGCTAAAACTCGTAATAACCCTAACTCGCGTATACGTCAAGCACGTAGACGTTGGAAATGCTAAACATTATGATGAAGAAGAAAAAAGCTATGCCTAAGTATGGCAAAGGAACTGCTAAAACTCCTAAAAAATATGGTATGGGCGGTAATACCCCTTCCTTCCTTAAGTCTAAAATGAAAAAAAAGGCTAAGAAAAAATAATGGCTAAGTTTAATGGCCATAGATGTAAAAAACGTAACATGGACGAAGTCTGCCTTGGCATGAGCTTCGACGCATTAGGTCGCGGGCAGCGCGTAAAAGGACAAAAAACGCAAGTTCCTGCTAGACCTTCTAACTATATAGAAAACCCAAACCCTTAAATAGAATGAGTAATAAAACTGTTTATTTATTTCGTAGAGACAATACTACTAATCTTCCAGATGAAGTTTATGTAGATGCTAAACGTAGAATAGGAAGTGTTTTTGATAATCAAGGTCAAATGTTAAAAGGATTAAGCCTTGAAGAACAAAAGAAAATACTTCCATCTATTATTGGAATGAGCAGCAATGATCCCAACTGGTCAAATGCAGTTCGCAGATTTTATGCTGAAATGACTATAGAAGTTCCACAAAATGGTGTTGAACTTGATATTTCTATAAATGAAGAAGGTGTTCCTAACTCTCCTTTAGATTTTGTTAAATTTAGATTTGCAGCATTACATCCACATGTAGCAGAAGAAGAAGATTCAAATATGTCTAACACTAGATATTATTTCTTCGATCCTGATAAAGATGAGCAAGAAAGACTTGCTGAAACAAGAAAAAGAAAAGAAGCCTATAAAGCTTTAATACTAATTTGTGATGATGAAAAACAAATAGATCTAGTTTTAAAAGCTTATGGAAAACGTATTTCTAGCATGACTAAAGATCAGAAAGAGTTAGAGTTAGAAGAGGTTATGGATGAAGATCCTACTGAATTTATTAGAGTAGCTGAAGATAAAAATCTAGAGGTAATTGCATTAATAAATGAATGTATTGATTTAAATGTTTTAAGAAAGAGTGGAAACACTTATCTTTATGGAGACGAAGTACTCGGCGAAGACTTGGAGCAAACCGTTCGCCACTTAAAGTTAAAGCGTAATAGCGGTATGCTTCAAGATATAAAAGCTAAACTTAAAGCCTTTTCGGAATGAAACGTCGTACTACCCGTAATACATTTAGATCAAATAATGGAAAAAAGTTATACGCTGTAAATCCAGGTATTGCAAGGTTTTTAGAAAACCTTTCACTGTCTGGAAGCTCTGTGTTACAAGAAGACCTTACTGTAACTAATGGAGTAGGTAGCGCTGTACAAGATACAGTATATCCAGCAGGTACTAATATTGAATCTATAGTAAGAGATATTTTAACTTTTGATGCGCCATCGGAAACAACAATATCAAATTTTACTGTAGAAGATTCTAACGGAGATAGTTTTACTCTTCCGAATCCAGAAGCTTATGAAGTTGGTACGGAAATAACATTTAATCAAATCGATTATCTTGTAAGTGATGAAGATGCAAATCTTCAAGAAAATACAGGAGAGCTTTTAATATCATTGGATGACACTTTTGCTACTCTTTTAACTGAATTACCAGTCGAAAACAATATAGCATATAACGATACACCTTTAAACTCTCCAGTTACTATAGGAGGTTTTTCATCTGATTATCCAGCAGATCAAACACAGGCAAAATCGCATGTTACAACTTTTCGTTTAAATGCAACTACAAATGATCAACAAGTGATAACAAGAGCGAAAAAAATAGAACATGCTTATCCTGCTTTTATGCTAATTTTAGCAAATGTTGCTAACGCAACAAACCCCACAAAATTAGCAGGAGGAGTCAATATTCCAAATGATGCAGCAGTAGCTACTCTATTTAATACTTGGAGTTTGGCAAATATTAATTTCCTCAATGGAGAATCCGCATTAGAACCTAGTCAAGAGCATCCTAAGAAAATTGTAAGTAGCACCGATTCTTTTCAAAACTATGAATGGCAAGTAACTTCAGGTGTTAATGATAATGCACTTCCTGAATTAAGTGGGATAGCAGCTATACTCGGAAATATTGCCGTATGGGATTATTTCTTTTTCTTTCCCCAATCTCATCCAGAAGTAACAAAAGCAAATGTACAAGTGACAACAGCGAGTGGCTTTTCCTATAACCCGGATTTTATACTTACTGATGAATTTGTAAATATTGATTTAAGTTTATTATCAACTCAAGTTGGTACAGGATATGCCCCATCTAGTCAAACCTATCCGTATAGATTAATAGAGTTAAAAGACTATAATGTTTTAGATAATTCAGCGAATCAAGAGGCTGAAACTCAACCTATAATATTTAATTTTACAGACTAATGCCTACTTTTTCTGAAACACTTTCTGTAGTCCCCACGGGATTTTTTCCTCTTCTTGATATTAGCACTAATAAGGTAAAAGGATTAGGGATTTTTAATTCTCTAGATGAGTTATATAGTCTGGCACAACCATTTAGGTCAGTTGGCTATTTAGCATTAGTACGTGATGGAGATTCAGCAGCATTGTATGTACATATAGGTACTGCTATAGAGAACTGGACTGTAAATGATTTTACATTAGTTTTTGAAAGTACTCAAACTATTCAAACAGATCAATATTACAAGTGGGAGGTAGAAGGTTCAGTAGTTCCATCTTTTACTTGGGATCCTGATTCAAATGCATACGGATCTAATTTTGATACTAAGTACTACATTACTACTCAATTTGAATCTGAAGTAGCGTGGCCTGCATCTTCCCTGACAGAAGAACAAATAGCTGGTAATAGCAAAAAAGAATCTTGGAGAGCTTTCTGGGCTAATAACTTGTTTGGAGTACCAACTGATACAACATTTACTAAAGCTAAATCAAAGTTTACAGTATCTATTGGAAAAAGTTTTTACTACGGAGAAAACCTGCAATCTAATGTTTTTCCAAGTTTTACTGAGCAAGAGCTAACCGATATTATTAACGGCACTTGGAACTCTCCTGCTATAGCAACTAATTTTGGTAAAATTCCAGCAACTCTTTTAAATGACCCAGAATTCGTTGGGTTCTTCCCGGGTGAAACTGCTGCTCAACCTATATATTTAGCATACAAACCTTGGTTAAATTTAGGTGTTGGTAATGCCGATAGTTGGGCTGTTATTTCAGGACCTGGAGATCCAGTAGTACAATTAGGATTTACTAGAGCCGCAGAGGTTTCTGCTGGTACTTTTTCAAGTAGTAGTCCTGGAGACTCTTTTGGCCCGCAACAATATAGTATAGCTGGTGCAGGAATAGATGTTCAAAATCTTACAACTCTTGCAAGTACGGTAGCTGACTTAGATGATTTATTTCTTTGTTTGCGTTTAAGCGATAGTCTTGCAGCGTATTTGCAAGAATGGTATGAAGCATATATAGATACAGAAAATACTTTTAATACACCTATGCCCCTTATTAAATATAGAGGGTGGATTGACGTTAAGTTTTGACAGTTCAAGAATTACATTACGCATTTGATCAAGGCTTACAAAAAGTAGGTTCGTATGCGTATGATAATTTTTTACCTGAAGAAATAGACTATTGGTTAAATAGAGCTCAAGAAAGATTTATTAAAGATCGCGCATTTATCTTTTCAGATCAAAAGCAAGCAGGATTTGAAGCTAATCAAAAAAGATTAGACGATTTAAAAAATATTATTTCATTAGACTATTTAGATGATGCAGCTCCTGCAGCTGGAGTTGCTTTTCAAGAATATAATCTTCCTTTAGATTATTTATATTTAATAAATATTAGAGCCTCTATTAGGAAAGATAGATGTAATCCTGCGACGCTTTCAAGCCCTCAGGATATAACTCCTGTTCGTATTGTTAATAATAGAGAAGTATACTTTTTACAAAAGGATCCTTTTGCAAGGAGTAATGTAGATTCTCCTTCTGCTGTATTGTTTGAGAGAGATATTAAAGTCTTTCAAAACAACGAAAGTTTTATATTAGAAGGAATATACTTAGATTATATTAGGCAACCTGAAATAATTAGCTTACAATTAAATCAAACAAGCGAGTTAAGTGAGCATACTCATCAAGAGATAGTAGACATTGCTGTTAAAACAATACTTGAAGCGATTGAGTCTCCTAGATACCAAAGCAATCTTAACGAGCTTTCACAAAGTGAATAACATTTAATCTTATATATTATGGCCAAAACCAAACGTACGTTACGTATTTTCTCAGGTACTGCTACCTCTTTAGCAACAACTAAAAATATTGCTGGAGAGACTGACACTGTTACTCTTGCTGACCTTCCAGCTTTAGACGGAGGCACTCCTTCAATACCTACAGGATCATCGCTTGTTAGTTATAATGCTGCAACAAAAGGAGTAGTAGATGTAGATTTTAGTAATATTACTGCATACACTGCAGGTGACGAAAGTCATCCTGAAGGTATAGATTGGGAAGTTACTTTAATTGATGTTACCGAAGGTAGAGAGAAGTTTCCTCGTAGAACTATAACTGCTCCTACTTTAACTGAGCTGAAAGACGCAATAAACGGTCTTGAAATTCAAGCAGGAGACGGTAAAAGTTATGAATGCACTTTTCTTAATGATGGAAATACACCTGCTAACAATATAGGAGTTAAAATAACAATGCCTGAAGACACTGTAACTAGGGTTGCAGCAACTGATGGCGCTAATATAACTCAAGTAACAGCTCCTGTTTTTCATACTGGTTATACTAGGGAAGAAGCTATTGAATACTGCAAGCAAATAGCAGCTGTTCAATATGGTAGGACAAACAGAATTAAGTTTCCTGTTGTGGAGCCTAACATAGAAGCAAATCTTCCTGCGGGAGTAGGATTTAGCTTGTTAGTAGTTCCGATTGTAAGTGAAACTAAGTTTGACAAAAACTTTGGAGCAGGCTATCAAGACGTAGAGTACGCTGAATTTCTCTTGCCGGGTGCGTGGGCTACGAATTTAGCGGCTTAATTTGTTTAAAAATTAACTCAAGGGGGGTGAGGGCAAATAACTCTCATCCCTCTTATTATTTAATAATATGGCAAAAACGTTTACACGTTGGATAAATACTTCTACTTCTGGTACTATTAACGGTCAAGTATTTACTAGATCTGGAGAAACTTTAGGCAACCCTGTACTAGAGTTTAGGTTTCCAGATTTAACATATTTAGATGTTACAACACCTAGTCCAGGTGAGAATTTATATTGGTTTCCTAATATTCCGTTAGTAATAATAGATCTTGCTGCTCTATCTGAAGAGTTTACAGGTACAGGACACACTTCATATTACAATAATAATAATGAGGTTATATCTATGAGTAAATCAACTTTTACTGATGGGTTGTACCATTATCATTTACATGATGCCAGTACTCCTACTGATGGAGAAGATCAGTACCTATTAATTATTCCAGCTATAGAAAGTGCTTTAGACGTATTGGCTACATCTATTATTAATAAGCAATGCGGTTGTAAAGTAAGCGCAAGTGTAATGCAAGACTTTGTTAAAGCTAAAGCTATGCTGCAACTTATTTATTCTAAAATAGAAGAACTAGATATTGTTTATAATGAATCTGACTTTGTTGCAATAAATGAGGATGTAACTATTTTACAAAACTTTTTAAACGGAACTACAGAGATATGCGGATGTTAAATTATCCTGGTTTAGGTACGTGGAATACCACTTTAGTACAATCTACAACACGGGCTGTAGTAAAATTAGACTTGCCTTCTCTTGACTTTACTATAAAGTTATTAGCAGATGTACAAAAATCTTTTAATAATATTTCAGAAAGTTATAGATATACTCAAGTACCTTTTAAGTATAGCGCAGGTTAATGCTATATATCTTATATTAACGTAAGCTCTTTATTCAATGAGGTTACAAGATATAATTAAGAAGTACATTTCTGAGTGGCCAGACGAAAGCAATAGAAAACTGGCAACACTAATATTGGAAAATGAAGATTCAGTAGAGGTAAAACATAGGACATTGAGGCGAAAGATATCTGAATATCGTTCAGCAGCTACAAATCCTCAACACAGAATGCATCACGTTTCTAAAACACATAATAAAGGAAATCAAGAAATAGTATATAGAGGACCTGAAAGCATTACAAGTTTAGAACAAGCAATTCAGTTCTTTGAAGTAGATACTAACAAATGGCAAGTCCAAAGCTGGACTGCTAATAGTTGGGATACAGGGGATAACACTAACTATCAAGTTAAATTAAAACTTGAGCCCGTTTCTTCTATTACATCTCATTCTATTGATGAATTAAAAGAAAAATACCAGGAGGCTATTAAGGTAATAACACCTCGAAAAGTAAAAGGTACTAATACAGGAGTATTAGTACTAGCTGACTTTCATGTGGGGGCTAAAGTTAAAGATCTTAACATAACTCCTGACTTTAGTTACAGCGTTCTTGTAGACAGGCTTGAACAAACAGCTAGACATATTAATCGATATCAATATGAAAAAGTAGAGCTCGTATTATTAGGTGATTTTATAGAATCTTTTACAGGATTAAATCATACTAATACTTGGCAAGAGTTAGAATATGGAGGGTTTGGCTCTAATGTTGTAATTCTAGCATATCAAATGCTACGCAACTTTTTAGATAAAATACATAACCTTGCGTCTATTACTGTTGTTAGTGGAAACCACGATAGAACTTCTATTAAAACAGAGTTAGATCCCAAAGGAGGTGTAGCACAATTACTAGCATTTATGTTAGATCAAAGCAGTAAAGAAATAGATGTAGTATGGGATCCTATGTTAGTATCTAAAGAAATTGATGGTATGCAATATGTACTTACTCATAATCATTTAGGTGTATCAAAAAATGATATGGCTAAATTATTTTGGGAATACGGATCTCAAGGAAAGTATAATCTACTAATAGGAGGTCACTGGCATAGCCGTCGTGGTAAAAGAGAATACCGGCAAATAGATGAAATATATTGGGATCAAGCTAACTACCGGGCAATAAGTGTAGCACCCTTGTTCACTGGAAACTTCTATAGCGAATCCAGTGGGTGGACTAGTTCCAGCGGAATAACAATAATTGAAAACAACGGGGCAGGTAAGCCCAACGTCTACGACATAACTTTGATATAATGGCTGCAGGTACATATCACATAACGGCTGAAAGAAACGAAGCGCTTTTGATAAACATGACTTATCAAGATGACGCTGGTATAGGTATAGATCTTAATGGTACTACTGTAAACATGTATTTAAAAGACAATCCTACAGATTCTACAGCTATTGACGAATTTAATCCTAAAGTATTAACAGTTACTAATGCAACAGATGGAGAATTTGAAATCAGCATTTCTAAAGAAGATATTAATGCTATTCCTTTTGACCAAGGTATATACTATATCGATCTATCAGGTACTATTGAAACTAGGTTAATTGAAGGCAAATTCCAAATAAAAAACAATAGTTCGTACTAATGTCTAGCTTAACGATTACACAGGTTTTACCTGCTCCTAATTCAGTAACTGTAGAAGAAACAGGTTCTTCTACTTCTGTTGTCGTTCAGCAAAGTTTTAATAATACTACTGTAGTAGTAAATCCTTTAAACGTTACAAACTACTACGGAGGAGGGGGAGAGGTATCAGCTGCTCTTACAGGTGTTCCTACTCTTAGTACAGATTTAGGTACTTTTGCACCAGGTACTGTTATATCTAATAATACAACTATATACGGTGCACTTAATGAATTGGATACTTATGTTACAAATCAAAATACTACTATTGGCAATATTCAATCTGATGTTGCAGGAGCTACCACTGATATTAGCAATAATGCTGCTGATATATCTAATAACACAAGTGCAATTGCTACGAACACAGGGGATATCTCCGCGAACACAGGGAATATTGGGATACTCCAAGGAGATCTTGCCCAAGAAATCACAGATAGGCAAGCAGGCGATACTTCGCTTCAGCTACAAATTGATGCTAATAACCTGTCTATCAGCAACAATGACACTGATATTGCTACTAATACTAGTAACATATCAACCAACACTTCTGCAATCTCTAATCTTATTACTGGAGATTTAACTCAAAGTTTAGATCCTACAGAACTTAATTTATTTTTTACAGATCCTGGCACTTATGCCGCAGGTACTACTATTGAAACAATATTGCGAGATGTTTTAATTCATTATCAAATACCTAGTATAACAGGATTTGTAGCAAATGGAATACCTACTGTATCTATAGAACACGGCACTACAGATACAATCACAACAGCATCATGGTCTGTAGTAAATCCTTCTAGTATTAATACTGGAGTTACAGGATCTTTAACTTACTATGATCCTGTAGGCACAAGTGGAGAATCTTGGGTAAATGTTGCATACAATGCATCTCCCTATACTTTAAATAAAAGTGTAACATTTTTAGTTACAGCATTAACAGCAGGAGCAGCTAATACTCCCTTAGCTCAAACAAACACTTATTACCTAAGGCTGTCAGGATTACAAGATACGCAAGGAACTGGGTTACCTTCTAGTACTGATTTTTTTACTGTTAATTATAAAACTTTTGTTCTTACATCTCCTACTCAAATAAACGCAGGTGCTGTTACTTCTTCAACTGGTAATCAATTGCTTGCAGATTGTGCAGCAGGAACAAATGGATCTACAGAAGAACACGTAGGATTACATCCTAACAGTCAAAGACAAACGACTCTTACGTATCCAGACACTGTAAACTATTGGTATTTATGCATGCCTCAATGTCATTGGGAATATGCTAACAAAATAACTACAGACCAAGGTTTTGCAGGTTTTGATATTACTGCAACAGTAGTCAATTGTGGCGCATTTGTATATACAAATAATCAAGGAGTAGATGTTAATATGCAATTACTCCGAGGTTCTAGTATTGGACAAATTAGCTCAGGAAAATACATTAAAGTAGAATACGACTCAGGATCTGCATTAAATAGCGCACCGCCTCCTACTGGAGGACAGCCTGGACCTAGTCAAGATCTATTTCTGGACACCTACACCGGCGCGGCGGCGGCGTACTCTGTGCGCAAGTTGGACAAGGACTACACAGGTAGTTGCATGCGCATTAGACGCGCCAGCGACGACGCTGAAACAGATATTGGTTTCGACAGTAACGGCGATTTAGATACGGCAGCCATTGCCACGCATTGCGGTGCGTCAGCTGGTTACGTGAGTGTGTGGTACGACCAAGCGAACTCCAACAACGCCACGCAAAGCACGGCGAGCGCACAGCCGCAGATATACAACGGCACGGCGGTGATTACTGAGAACGG
>Ga0070750_10000041_pt1 | contig 49135 bp, 50 predicted proteins | sample VirMetDEL_Nov_24_FD_77013 | JGI IMG/M metagenome (GOLD analysis project Ga0070750, IMG submission 77013) | Aqueous microbial communities from the Delaware River and Bay under freshwater to marine salinity gradient to study organic matter... | ecosystem: Environmental > Aquatic > Marine >...
AGTTGGAAAATTTGGTCAACCAACAGGAATTCAAAATCCTTTTTCCATTTTTTATCAAGCTAGGCAACCGTTTAGATATAGTTATACATATAATTTCCAAGACCCAGGTGCTTTCTTTGCTAGAGGTATTAGTAGAACACCACAAAGAAATCCGGCAGCTGGTCCTGGTATCTATCAAAGACCTTTAAGGGGTAGTACGAACTACCAATACAGGTATCAGGGTCCACAAAGAACACCTGTTAATATCGCTATTGGTATCTATCGAAATCCTTTAAGGGGTAATACAACCTATCAATACAGGTATCAGAGTCCAAACAGAACACCTATTAATATCGCTATTGGTATCTATCGAAATCCTTTAAGGGGTAATACGAACTACCAATACAGGTATCGGGGTCCACTAAGAACACCTATTAATATCGCGGATGGTGTTTATCAATTACCTTTAAGGGGTAGTACGAACTACCAATACAGGTACCAAACACCTTTACGTACACCTATTAATGAGGCAGATGGTGTTTATCAAGTACCTGTAAGGGGTAGTACGAACTACCAATACAGGTACCAAACACCTTTACGTACACCTATTAATGAGGCAGATGGTGTTTATCAAGTACCTGTAAGGGGTGGTACAGCCTATCAATACAGATACCAAACACCTTTACGTACACCTGTTAATATCGCTCCTGGTATCTATCAAAATCCTTTAAGGGGTAATACGAACTACCAATACAGGTACCAAACACCACAAAGAAATATCATCAGTGGTCCTGGTATCTATCAAAATCCTTTAAGGGGCAACACGAATTACCAATACAGGTACCAAACACCACAAAGAAATATCATCAGTGGTCCTGGTATCTATCAAAATCCTTTAAGGGGTGATACGAACTACCAATACAGGTACCAAACACCACAAAGAAATATCATCAGTGGTCCTGGTATCTATCAAAATCCTTTAAGGGGTGATACGAACTACCAATACAGGTATCAGGGTCCACTAAGAACACCTATTAATATCGCTATTGGTATCTATCAAAATCCTCTGATAGGTAGAACTTCTATAAGATATGCATTTCAGACACCATACAGGTCTCCTATAACTTATCAGCATAGAAGTCCAAATCCAGCAAATGCGCAGACTCCATATACAGCGAATATACAAATTCCTGCTATTAGAGATGCACAGATACCATATCCATATCAAGCGTCTGGACAGTCTTCTGTTATTGGATATTACCAATCACCAGCCATATATATTGCACAAACTCAAGTACCTGTAATTAAATGGGATGGTGATTTGAATGAACCTGCCAGGTCAAGTTCACCTATAACACAACCATAAATACATCAAGAAATTATTATTTTTATATATTATGGAAAATATCACAAAAGAACGCTCCGATGGTCAAATTTACTATAAAGCTGCTTCTAGTAAAGAATTACGAAAGTACCTAGATGAAAATCCAAATTTTCTTTCTGATAACAACATAAAGTTTCGAGAGAATACTCTTTGGGTTGGTTCAGTTGACTTAAATAGGTTTAATGAAGATGGTTCACCAATCCCTAAAGATGTTTTATTAGAAGAAGAAAAAAATCCACATTACACTGGTTTTAATTGTTTAAAAATTTTAGAAGAAAAAAAACTTATCCGTGTAAAAATTATAACCTATAAAGACTTTGTTGAAAAAGTAAAAACTATAGATGAGTATAAAGACAACTGGGGTCAAGCTTCCCACAATGTAATTAATTATCTCGGTTCTATCTATAGATGTCATGTTGGTCCAACACCAGGCAAATCTCATACTCAGGGTGGAAAACAATTTGAATTTTTGACAGGTGAAGATGACAATATGGAATTGTATGATTACGTAGGGTCACTAAACGAATACCAGAAATCAATTTATGATGAGATTATAGACCCAAACATTGTACCCGAGAGTCCAGAACACAGAAGAAGTTTATATCAAATAAATTTCACTGATGAAAGTCAATCGGGGAAGTTTTATCACGCAACTAAAGCTCATTGGTTACTCCATAGTATATTGGAAGAGGGTGCTCATGGACCATTATCAGTAGAAGTTTCAATGAAAAAATATGACAGTTGGGCAATGTGCATTCACCCAGGGTCAGTTAGAGCTGCTATGGTCAGAGAGGCCAAACTTTATGACTTTCCGATTATCTTGTCAGACCCAGAAGACATTTTTTCTGAATTTCCATATGCAAATGTTCAAGATATCATTAAGTTATTAAAAGATATGGAAGAATATCGTACTGATAAAGTCGAAGGTAGACCTATAAATGCATCCTTTTTGATGGTCGGCGATAGATTAGAAACTAACATTTCAGAACCAATTCCAGAAATGTATTTCAGAAGAAGGATTTATAAATGGGCTCAAGACATACATAAACTTTTTGCTGGTAAGAATTTGAAAATGTATATTGGTTATGATGATAATCATTGCGACATGTTTGGTAACAATTTATCTGATGTGAGTGAGACCGCTTTAGAATTATTGTTCGGTAAAGAATCCGTATCATCAAACTTTAAACCAGAATCAGTTTACAAATGGCAGGGGAATCGTAAAAAATTAAAGAAAATTCATGATTTCCATGACCCCATAGAAATAAAAAAGTTGGATATAAACAAAATTGATTGTTACACAAGACCTTATGCAAATCAAAGTACACAATTCACATACAGTAGGTTTTTGATACCTTACTTGGAAAATTTTGAAGGTTTTAGTATTTTTGTTGATGATGATTTTCTTTTTGTTAACAATCCATTAAAAATGTTTTATTGGGTCAACCCTAAAAACGCTGTCACTTGTGTTAAGTACCCAAACATAATGTTTGATGAAACAAAATTCGATGGTCAGAAAAATGTAAACTATCCGAAAAAACTCTGGTCCAGTCTAATGATTTTCAATAACTCACACCCAGATTGCAAAAAACTAACACCAGAAATTGTTAATACGATGTCTGGTTCATGGTTGCATCAATTTGAATGGACGGATGCTATAGGTTCTTTACCTAGAAGATATGTTTACACAGAAGGTTATGATGATGATAAAGACTTGACACTAGATACTTTAGCAATCCATTACACGAGAGGTGGACCTTGGATAAAGGGTATGGATACATCTAACATAAAAAAATTAGAATGGTATGAAAAAGTCTGTTCCATTATTCGCGAAGATGATGTATAATATTAAGTTTAATTGAAAAGGATTTGCAATGAATTGTTTTATATATGATTTTGAAGGTAATTTAAAAATTACCAAAAGCAACGGGTTACAATATGTCATAGAAAAATCAGATAAACCTGAATTGGGTTTTAACTATGACATGATTGTTTACGAACAAGAAGAATTTAAAATCGTGAACTTTGACCCAGAGACCCCAATTGATGAACAAAAAGTTGAACTTAATGAAAGTGAAAAGGATGAAATTGAAACATTTATCCTAAACTCTGTTCCTCCTGTGGGTTATGACCTAAACACTCAGTATGTTGACAGACTATTTGAAGAATGTGAAAGAAAACAAAATGAGTCCTTTCGCGGCCTAGGTTTTAACGAACCCTATCATGTTTTTATGGCAGGTCGAGATGGTTCCAATCACCCAAAACGTTTAGAAGCTAGAGAATGTTTAGAATTCTATGATGTCTTATGGAATCAATTTGAAATGACAAAAGAATTGATTTCACAAACAAGAGAAGACCACTTGCAGGATTATGGTTATTATCAGCATTCATTGCCCACTAATGCAAGGGTGCAAGCACAGTAATGAATTACGATTCTTTGATGGGTAAACTATCATCTGATGGTGTGGAGATAATACACATAGATGAACCTTTTAGTTTTAATGATTGTTTTCCTCTAGGAAATAGAGTTTTTGTTTTAGATAATTATCTCTCAACTAATATCCATTTATGGTTAGATGAAACTTGGATGATGCAAACTTGGTGGGCGAAATCAAATCAAGTTAGAAGGAATGGGAGAGTTAGTGAAGGGAGAAACACCCAACCTTATCATCAGTTTTGGGGTGCTTCCATACTAAGACATCGACCAGGGGATGACCCAACAAAAGCTTCTCATGATAAAGAAACTGGTAGGTCGGATGAACTTGCCTCTTTTGGAACTCTTTGGCTGGAAAGAAAGTTAAGAACTGATTTTTCTTTTGAATGGATTAGATTTCAGTATGCTGGTTTAAATTCACAATCTACAGGATTGGACGGAACTTGTCACACTGATTGTGATGATATGGATGATTGGAATTGTTCCTTTCTATGGTATTCCAACCCGTATTGGTTTGATTTTTGGGGAGGTGACCTAAATCTTTATTCTGAAATTATTTTGGGTGGAACGCAATTTGACGAAAAACTTAAGAAACACTTGGTCGGTTCGATAAAATTTAAACCAAATAGATTAGTTATTTTTGACGGGAGAATACCTCATCAAGCATGTTCACCAAATAGAAATTCTGGTTGGACCGATAGAAGGTCAATTGTAATTCGAGGCGACGAAATAAGAACTTTAGATAAACAGGAAAGGTACTATGCCCACAATTGAGTTTCAATCAAACAGTAATTATGACCTGTTTAGACCAGTTCTAGCAAAAGGATATTTACCAGAGTGGTGGAAGTATGGTAAAGCTATCAGTGCCGTGTCTGGTCAATATGTTGGAACTATAAGGCAGTGTCCTGGTATGGATGATATGTTAAAGTATGGGTGGTACTTTCTATCAGATTTTGACATTAGAGTTTACCCAACAAAAAATTCTGATTGCGAAGATATTGACATGGATTTACACGATGGTACTGATGATCTTGATAATATGCATTGGATGGTTGAAATTTTAGATGATAGATTTCCTTATCAGGATACTACGGGTCATAGTCACCAACAGGTGTGGAGTCAATGGAAAACTGCTGTAAAATTCATAACAAATTGGACTATAAAAACACCACCAGGATATTCTGTCATATATTTGAATCCATTTTTATTCAACAACCCAAACTTTGAAGTATGGCCAGGAATGATTGATACTGATGCATTTAATCAATGTGGTGACACAAAACCTCTTATTTTAAATATAAAAACAAATAAAGAATTCATCATCAAGAAGGGTGAACCTATTTTACACGTATTCCCATTTAAAAGAGAGAAATGGGTTGCATCCTATCCAAACCATACACTTAAATCCTATTGGAACAATATGTCTTTAGATTTTAATGAATCTGAAATGTCCTCATTAACTGATGAGGAAAAATCAGTAATCGGTAAACCAAATACAGGTAAATTGTGCCCATACTCTTACTACAGACCAGCAAATCAAACTACCGGATATTCGAGTTACAAACAAACTGGTGCATGGTATAATAAGAAAGATTTTTTTACGGATTTACCAGATGGTGGTGAATCACCTTATCAACTTGAATTTGAGTTTTAAAAATGCATACTATTGATAATGATGAATATGCGGTAACTGCATTATTCCCAACATACCTTTTTAGTTTTGATTTAATTAAGCTTGGGTATGTTAACGAAGAATATTTGGGTCAATTGAAAGATGCAATTCTTGAAATGAGAACAAAAGACCCAATTGGTCGTAGAGTTTCTAATGCATATACGGGATGGCAATCAGACGATGGTTGTGAAAGTCATTCTAGATTTATTCGATTATATAGAGCATTCAATCGAATAACACAATCACAACTGACACCTTTCTTTGGGTTTTCGCCTTCTCAAGTTCAAGTAACAGTTTCGAACGTTTGGGCTAATGTAAACGACAAAGGGGCATGGAACTACCCACATTTACATAATGGTTGTTGGTATTCGGGTGTATTTTACATAGATGCAGATGAAGATACTGGTGATTTGCATGTAATTGATACACATGCTAAAGTGGTATCAGATTTTCCATATGGAAGAAGACAAAATGCCAGTGTTAATATAAGACCAAAATCTGGTAGACTTTTGTTGTTTCCGAGTGGTTTGATGCATATGGTTGAGGCAAACCAAACAGATAAAGATAGAATCAGTATAGCATTCAATTTAAATCATACGTATCTCCAGCCACCTGTTATAGGTCAGCCAATTAATATGGGTGATGTGTATGACCCAAGAGGTGATGATATTAAATTTAATATTGATGAAAGAGGAAATCCTGTCTATCCACCAAACTTAGAGTATCCTGGGTAATATCTCAGATATCAATGCAACTACAACAGTTGCGGAAAGACCCCATATAATCTTATTAGACAATTCCACTTTAGCACTCATTTGAGTGCATTTCGTTTCAATTCTATCTATAGAACTAGATAATCTGTTCACACGTTCGTGTGATTCTGCTCTGCGGATTTCCAAATCTGAAATTTTTTCTTCTACTCTGGCTAGAGCAATCAAAGTATCACTTAGTTTATCAATCTTTTCTTCAATTTTTGATAGTCTTTCTTCGGTGGACACTTTTCTGGATTCCCCTAAGTATAAATACAATAAACCTATTTAGTTTTTGGGAAAATTTATAAATGGCCAGTCCTTCATCCAAATCAGAATTAATCTCATACGCAAAACGTAGACTTGGTGCACCAGTTATTGAAATTAATGTTGATGATGACCAAGTAGATGATAGAATAGATGAAGCAGTTCAATACTTTAATGAATATCACTACGATGGTTCAATAAGAACCTACCTGAAGGTTCAATTATCTCAGGTACAACAAGACACAATGGTTACCGACACAGACGAAGTTGTTGGTGCCAACACAATCAAAGAACAGAATAACTATATCGAAATGCCTGAGTATGTTCTATCTGTACTTAGAATTCTTCCCTTCAACGATAAGAATACTACTAATATGTTTGATTTGAGATATCAAATCAGATTAAACGATATACCAAGTTTAACAAGCACAGGTATTATGTATTATACTCAAGTAAATCAATACATTAGTATGCTTGACGAAATGCTTCAGGGACGAACACCAATTAGATATAACATGCATCAGAATAGATTGTATCTGGATATGGATTTTGACCAAGTTGGTGCAGATGAGTACATTGTAATTGAATGCTATAGAAAATTAGACCCAACAACATATACTGATATCTATAATGACATGTGGTTGAAGAAGTATGCAACCGCATTAATCAAACATCAATGGGGAGAAAACCTGTCAAAATTCCAAGGTATGCAATTGCCTGGAGGAGTAACACTTGATGCTTCTACAATAAAACAAGAAGCACTCGATGAAATTCGAAGACTAGAAGAAGAATCTAGATTGAATTTTGAAATGCCAGTCGCTGATATGATAGGTTAATCATGGCCACCAACGTATTTTTTAATCACGCTGTACCACAAGAACAGAATCTTTATGAAGACCTTGTTGTTGAAAGTCTGCGTATGTATGGACATGATGTTTTATATCTACCTAGAACCATTGTAGAAGAAGACACTATTCTAAATGAAGATATATCATCTAGATTTGCTCAATCGTATACTATAGAAATGTATCTAGAGAATGTAGAAGGTACAGCTGACGCTGGTGACTTGATGTCTAAATTTGGTGTGTATGTACAAGAAGAAGCTACATTTATTGCATCTGTTAGGTCTTGGGACAGGTTCGTATCTTCAGATAGTAATTTGGTAACCTCTCTAAGACCAAATGAAGGAGACTTAATTTATTTTCCTATGTCTGGTGCACTTTTTGAAATAAACTATGTTCAAGATGATAATCCATTCTATCAGTTGGGAAAACTTTTTGTATTCAAGATGAGATGCACTCTCTTCGAATATTCTGGTGAAGATATGGACACCGGAACTGATGCTGATTTGGTTGAACTACAACAAGGTTACACAGAAATTTATCAATTATCTGGTACTAATGGTTCGTTCGAATACGGGGAAAATATTCTTTTGAATACTAATGTTGTAGCTGAGTGTGTGGGATATGTTTATAACAGTGTCACATTTTTATATGATATAGTGTTGCGTGCTGTCACTTCTACAATGAGTGTAGGGGACGTTTTGACTGGAGAAACTAGTGGTGCAACGGGTACAATATCAGTAGTATCTGATAAATTAGATATAGATGACGGCGTATCTCAAAATAAAGATTTTGAAACTAATGGTTCAAACTATCTAGATTTCAGTGAAACGAATCCATTTGGTGAGGTGTCATAATGTTTGGTAGTTATTTTTACAATGAAACCACAAAAAGAGCCGTATCAATTTTTGGTACTATGTTTAACAACATCACCATTAAAGAAGTTAAGACTAATGGTACAGTTACCAATGTGCAAAAAGTGCCCATCTCATATGGACCGAAAAAAAGATGGTTAGCGAGATTGCAACAAGACCCCAAAGCAAGAGATGGAAATGTTTCTGCAATTTCTTTACCGAGGATGTCATTTGAGATATCAGGTATACAATATGATAACACAAGACAACAAAATAAGTTAATTAGAAATAACAAATCACTTACTGGTAGTACTACACAGAGAAACTATCAGTACATGCCTGCACCATACAATCTATCGTTCGACTTAAGTATTGTGTCGAACAATGTAACAGAATCATTACAAATAGTAGAACAAATATTACCATACTTTCAACCAGAATACACTGTTGCTATGAAAATGATTGATAGTATGGAAGATACCAGAGATGTTCCTATTGTACTGAATAATGTGAGATATGAAGATAACTATGAAGAATCATTCGATGCTAGGAGAATAGTACAATATACATTGAATTTCACTATGAAATTATACTTCTTTGGACCTGTTACTAGTGGTAAAGTCATAACAAAAGTTATCGAGAGGGATTATATCAATACAGATGTTTCTGGTGCGTTTACAACAACACAAATAGATGGCTCTGGATTAGTAAAAGAAGTCAAATCTTATGAACCTGTATTTACAGAATCTTTTGATGCTGCCAATAACACCAATCAAATCAGAACTGTTTCTACACCCTCGATTAACTTAGGACCGCAAGTTGGAGATAGAGTATTCAATACAAATTTAGAAACACCACCGACTATTAGCAGTATCATTATTGAAAATAATGCACAAACAAATTTTGTTGATGCCCGAGTTGGTTATATTCTGAGTGAAAATGTAACTATAGAACAAGGCACAGTCTTAGAGTTTGCTGGTTCTGTTTCAACAGAAGACACCTATATAATTAGTGAAAATGTTACATTTTACGATGATGGTACAGATAGTACGTATTCCGAAGATATAGTTAGTGACAACTCTTAATATGAATGACAATGTTGATGATAAATTAAATCAGATACTAGAAATTGGAACAGATATATCAACACGAACCAAAGAAGTTTCTAGGGTAGTATCAAATAAAAATAGAACAGAAAATATTGATACTGATTATCGATACGCAAGAGAAAATTTGTATAACTTGGTAGAACGCGGGCAAGATGCTATCGATGGCATTCTACAATTATCCAAAGACACTGAACACCCTAGAGCCTATGAAGTTGCAGGCCAACTTATAAAAACTGTAGCAGATACGGCAGAGAAGTTAATAGACCTACAACAAAAATTACAAAATTTAGAAGGTGAAACATCTTCAGTAACAACACAACACAACCACCTTTATGTTGGGTCAACTTCTGAATTACAGAAGTTTCTGAAGAAAAGTAAAAAATTAGATGATGAATGAAATCCCACTAAAAGAAGTTGACCAATACCAATTCTTAGAACATCGAAAAGAACAAGAACAGAAACACTGGAACAACAGAAACTCCAAGTCTGTTTTAGATAGTATCCTAACTATTGAAGTCAATACAACAGAACTATGCAATAGAACATGTGTCTTTTGTCCAAGACACAATCCAGAAGTTTTCCCTAATAGACACCTTCACATGACCCCAAGAGGGGCTAGAATTATTTGTGAAAACTTATCAGGACATGAATACACCTTCACTGGTAAAATTTCATTTTCCGGTTTCGGTGAAAACACTATGAATAAACAATTCCCTGAAATTGTTCATACATTCAAAAAGTGGTTACCGAATGCCACACTTGAGTGTAACACTAATGGGGATAGATTAAACCTAGATTATGCAAATCTTTTATTTAACTCTGGATTAGATTTACTTTATATCAACTTATACGATGGTCCAGAACAAATGGACCACTTTAATGAAATGTTAAATACTATACCAAACGAAAAGTATAAGTTTCGTATGCATTGGTCTCAGGCTAACCATGGGTTGATATTAAATAACAGAAGTGGTGTTATAGATTGGGTTGGTATCGAAGATACTGATGTTAAGTCTCTTCAGGGTAAATCATGCCACTATCCATTTTATAAAATGTTTGTTGATTGGAATGGTGACGTACTATTTTGTTCGAACGATTGGGGCAGAGAACATGTTGTTGGTAACCTAATGCAGGATTCCCTATTCGATGTTTGGATGTCTAAGCCCATGAAAGATATCAGAAAAAAATTAATAAAGGGTGATAGGTCCAGCTCACCATGTAATAAATGTAGTGTTAATGGAACTTTGTTTGGTAAACCTTCCTTTGATATAATTAAGGAGTACTACGATGGTACAACCGAAGAACGAAGGTTATCTCGGTAATAATCTAGTCAAACGTTCTGGTATTGAACACCAATACACCGAAGAAGAACTCACAGAATATGTGAAATGCTCAGAAGACCCTAGATATTTTATTGAAACATATTGTCAAGTCATTTCTCTGGATGAGGGTCTGGTACCATTTAAACTTCGTGGATATCAGGGAAAACTCATTGAACATTACAATAATAATCGTTTCAATGTAGTCTTAGCATCAAGACAATCGGGAAAATCAATCACTTCTTGTGGTTATCTCCTTTGGTTCTTACTTTTTCATCCAGAAGTCACTGTTGCGGTGCTTGCAAACAAAGGTGCAATTGCCCGTGAAATGGTTGCACGTATTGTTACCATGTTGGAATCTGTGCCATTCTTCTTACAGCCAGGTGTTAAGATTCTCAACAAAGGTAATATTGAATTTGCAAATGATTCTAAATTAGTTGCAGCCGCAACATCTTCATCATCAATTCGTGGTCTTTCTATCAACCTTCTATATCTAGATGAGTTTGCGTTCGTAGAAAATGCAGAAGAATTCTATACTTCAACATATCCCGTTGTTACTTCTGGTGCAAACTCAAAAGTTATCATCACATCAACTGCTAACGGTGTGGGTAACATGTTCCATAAGATTTATGAAAGTGCGGTTCATGGTAATTCCGAATATAAACACTTTCTTATTAATTGGTTTGATGTTCCCGGCCGTGATGATGAATGGAAAAAACAAACGATTGCAAATACCTCAGAAGCACAATTTGAACAAGAATACGGAAACTCATTTCTTGGTACGGGTAATACACTCATCAACTCAGACACTCTTTTGGGTCTCAGGGCCATCGAACCATCATGGCAAAGAGAAGGGTTCCAACTTTATGAAAGACCCTTAGAGGGACACACATACATTGCCACGGTGGATGTATCTAGAGGTCGAGGGATGGATTACTCAACCTTTACAATTTTTGATGTTTCATCCAATCCGTTCAAACAAGTTGCAACTTATAGAAATTCTCAGATATCACCTTTGCTATTTCCTGATGTTATAAATAAATACTGCAAGCAATATAACGATTCTCTTGTAATCATTGAAAATAATAACGAAGGGTCATTAGTAGCTGCACAATTACATTATGATATAGAATACCCAAATGTTTTTACACAGGGTCAATTGAAAGCCGAAGACATTGGTGTAACAATGTCGAAAAAAATTAAAAGAATTGGGTGTTCGACACTCAAAGAAATGATGGAGGAAAATAGATTAACAGTTGTTGATAGATATACCATCACAGAAATGATGACTTTTATCAGTAAAGGGACTTCATACGAAGCAGACAGAGGTTATCATGATGACTTAGTAATGAATTGTGTCTTATTCGGATGGTTCATAACCACAGAATATTTTAATCATCTGAGTGATACACAAGTAAAAGACCTTTTATATGCAGACCAACAAAGGATGATAGAAAATGATATGCTACCTGCTGGTGTTTTTGGTTCAATTAGTGAACCAGAAACTTTTGTAGATAGCACTGGTGATAGATGGTTTGCACAGGAAGGTAAAACTTGGTGACTTGAGAAACATTAATTTATAAATAAAAATATCAACTTCGACTATACTATTAACAGGAGAAAAGTATGGCATTTCAAGTATCACCAGGCGTTCAAGTCAGAGAAGTTGACTTAACGGCAGTAGTTCCAGCGGTTGCATCCACATCTGGGGGGTTTGCTGGGTATTTCGAGTGGGGCCCTGTTGAAGAGGTTTTCACGGTATCAGACCTTCAGGAATTAGTTGAGTATTTCGGTGAACCAGGAAACACTCAAGCAACAGGAGAAGATTTTTATGTTGCAGAATCGTTTCTGAAGTACGGTTCCTCTCTTAGGACTGTCAGAATTAAAACAACAGGTCTTTTGACAGCCAATGCGTCGGGGGATACAGCAACTTTAATCAAAAATGCAGACGACTGGGAACAAAACTTCAAAGATGGTAGTGCAGCTGCAACGCTTGGTGAATGGTCTGCAAAATACGGGGGCGCAAATGGAAACTCTATAGGTGTTCAAGTTTGTGGTTCTACAACTGCTTTTTTTCAACTAGATAAAACCCAAGCAAATGCAACTCTGGGTGATGTTGAAGTCGAGACAATAGCAGGTGTTGGAGGTACAGCAACAGTAACAACCGAAACTCCTCATTTGTTGGAAACTGGTGACACTGTAGACATCACAAATGCAACAAATACAGATTTTAACGATACAAGTGTATCCGTAACCGTTACCGGGCCGTCAGAATTCACTTATACATATACAGGCGCAGACAATACTGAAAATAACTCTGTTGCACAGGTTGTTAATATTGTTGACCAAACAGGGTTCGCCAGAAGTGCTAATGATATCAGATTGGCTTCTGGTGCTGATTTTACGCAAAACGCTATTATTCAGTTTAGTAATCATTCATCTAAGTACAGAATCACATCTATAGCTGGTGATTCCCTAGTAATTGAACTAATAGGAGCCCCTTCGGGAACAGGACTCTCACAATCAGTTCCATCAGGAACAGGAGTATCTCTCTATTGGCAGTTCTACGACCAGTTTAATAAAGCACCAGGAACATCTGCATCAGCAACACTAAATGGTGGTAGTGCAGATGAAATCCATGTTATTGTTTATGACAGAGATGGTTCATTAACTGGTACGAAAAACACAATTCTAGAAAAGTTTGAGGCAGTTTCATTATCATCAGATGCTAAAGATTCTTCTGGTCAAACCAATTTCTACAAATCTGTTCTAGAAAGAGATTCAGAATGGGTTTGGTGGACTGGACATTCTACTCTATTGCAGGACAGTGCATCTATAGATAGAAGTCACACTTATTCTGCAACGATACCTTTCTTACGACCTGTATCAATTATAACATACAATTTTTCTGGTGGTTCTAACGGCCGATTGCCGACAGCTGGTGAAATATATGGTACATGGGATGATTATTTTAACAACGATTCTGTTGATATCTCATTTTTGATTGCAGGTTCAACCAGAACAGATGATGGTTCTGGAACAAACGAAGACACAACATCATCATGGACGGCCATCGTCAATGAAGGGATTCGTATTTGCGAAAACAGAAGGGATTGTTTACTAGTAGCAACACCAAGATACTCTGATGTGGTAGATGTGAATTCAGAATCTTCACAAACATTAAACGTTGTTGGTACGGTTAATGCTGCAACATCTTCATCTTATGCAGTATTTGACAGTACTTGGGTTTATCAATATGACCGTTACAATGACCGTTATATTTGGGTACCTGCTTGTGGTCATACTGCTGGGATTATGGCTCGCACAGACTTACAGAGAGACCCATGGTATTCACCCGCTGGATTGAGCAGAGGTCAATATCTTGGTACGGTTAAGATTGCATACAATCCAAAACAAGCATCACGTGATGATTTGTATCGTGCAAGAATCAACCCGGTTGTAACTTTCCCTGGTCAAGGAACTATTCTTTACGGGGATAAGACAGGATTGACTACACCTTCTGCATTTGACCGAATTAATGTACGTAGGTTGTTTATCGTTCTTGAGAAAGCAATTGCAACTGCTGCAAAAGCACAGTTGTTTGAATTCAACGATGCGTTCACACGTGCACAGTTTAGAGCTGCGGTCGAACCATTCTTACGAGACGTGAAGAATCGTCGCGGTTTAATTGACTTTGCAGTTCTTTGTGATGAAACTAACAATACAGATTCAGTAATAGATAGAAATGAATTTGTATGTTCTATCTTTGTCAAACCTGCACGTTCAATTAACTTCATCACACTTAACTTTGTTGCTGCAAGGACAGGTGTAGAGTTCGAAGAAATTTACAGTGCAGTATAAAGAAGGAGAGTAAAATCAAATGGCGACAATAGATGAATTTAAGGCACAATTAATTGGGGGTGGACCGAGAAGCAACAGGTTCAAGGTTTACCTCCCAAGAGCGGGTGCAAACATTGAATTCCTTTGTAAAGGTGCTCAGATTCCTGCAGCTACGATTCCTTCCTTTGATGTGAAATTCAGAGGATCGACATTAAAGCTTGCAGGTGATAGAACATATGAAGATTGGACAGTAACAGTAATTAATGATTTGGGTTTCACAACTCGAACTGCAATGGAAAACTGGCAAGAAGAAATTCAAGTCTATGATGGTGGTGATGCTTCATTGACCAACGACTATCTGTTATCACGTGCGTTCGTAGAACAGTTAGGTAAAGATGATGGTGTCTTGGCTCGATACGAATTCTTCAATATGTTCCCAACGACCATTGGTGCAATTGAATTGGATTTTGATACATCGGATCAGCTCGAAACATTCCAAATCACGTTTGCTTTCTCTCATTGGGAGCGAACCATCTAATATTTAAAAACCCAACTTAAAAGAGGTATAAATATTAGACTATGGACATACTTGGATTCGAAATAACTCGCAAGAAAAATGAATTGCGACAGGGAGAGGACTTGCAGGGCAAGTCCTTTGTTCCGCCTTCTTCAGAAGATGGTGTTGCAGTTCTAGAACAACAATCCGGATATGTCGCTGGAGGTGCCGTTGGTGCCTACATCGACATGGAAGGTGTCATCAAGTCTGAAGTAGACTTAATCCGCAAATATCGTGAAATTGCATTGATACCTGAATGCGATTCTGCAATCGAAGATATTGTAAACGAATGTATCACATCTGATATTGATGATACTATTGTTGATATCGACCTTTCCAAAACCAAACTTAGTGAAAGTATCAAAAATAAAGTTCATGAGGAATTTCAAACTATCCTCACTACTATGAAGTTTAATCAAAACTCACACGAACTTTTTAGAAAATGGTATATCGATGGTCGTATCTATTTCCATAAAGTCGTTGACCCACAACGACCAAAGAGGGGTATCATTGATATTCGTTTCATTGACCCGACGAAAATTAAAAAGATTCGTAACATAGAAAAAGAAAAGGACAAGAGAACTGGTTTGGATGTTATCAAATCAGTAGAAGAGTTCTACGCATTCAATGAAAAAGGTATCGAAAGTAACAGTAATACAGGTCAAGCAGTTAGGATTGCACCTGAAGCAATCTCTTATACGACTTCTGGATTGTTAGACCAATCACGCAATATCATTTTAGGTTACTTACACAAAGCAATTAAAACTGCAAACCAACTTTCTATGATGGAAGATGCACTTGTTATCTATAGAATTTCACGTGCACCTGAACGTCGAATCTTTTATATTGATGTTGGCAACCTACCTAAAGTTAAAGCAGAACAATACCTCAACGAGGTAATGACTCGTTATAAGAATAAGTTAGTCTACAATGCACAGACTGGTGAACTGAAAGATGACCGAAAGCATATGTCTATGCTCGAAGACTTTTGGTTACCACGTAGAGAAGGTGGTAGAGGAACTCAGATTGAGACTTTACCTGGTGGTCAAAACCTATCTGAGATTGAAGACATCGAATACTTTAAGAAAAAACTCTATCGTGCTTTGAATGTACCCATTAGTCGAATGGAATCAGAAAATGGTTTTAATATGGGTAAAGCTTCAGAAATCACACGTGATGAGTTAAAGTTTAATAAGTTTTCTAATAGGTTACAATCAAAGTTCGCAAGGTGTTTCACTGATATACTCAAAACACAATTAGTTTTGAAAGAGATTATGTCAGGTGATGAGTTTGATAAAATCAAAGATATTTTGGCATACAACTTCTCTACCGATAACCATTTCACTGAACTTAAAAATACAGAAGTCTTAAGAGAACGTATTGATACATTGAATTCAATGTCCGAATATGTTGGTCAATATTATTCTCATGAGTATGTCAGAAAATATATCTTAATGCAAACTGAAGAAGATATTAAGATGATTGACAAACAAATTAAAGATGAAAAAGGTGAAGACCCTGAAACATATAATGATATGCCAGATAATCAACCTCCAACTCCAGAGCCGGAACCCACTCCTGCACCTGAACCACCAAAAGATGATTCTGGTGATGAGACTTCAGAAGAACTTGCTCGGTCTATGTCAAAATATTTTGAGTCTTTGACAGAAGAAATGGAGTATAAGCGTGAAGACTACTAATATCATTTCAGAAGCAAAACTTTTAGCTTCAACGGTTGCAATCTCTAAACACGAAGTACAGAAACTCGAAGAAAAAGTTTTTGAACTTCTTGGTGAGTTTAAAACTATCGAAGGACCCCAGGGAGAACAAGGGGTTCAAGGTATACCAGGAGCACAAGGTGAGAAAGGAGAAAAAGGTGATACAGGACCCCAAGGACCCAAAGGAGACACTGGAGAAACTGGCATCCAAGGTGAAAAAGGTGTTCCAGGCTCTGATGGAGCCAAAGGAGACATGGGCCCACAAGGCGAACAGGGGGTTAGAGGCTATCAAGGAGAACGCGGAGAAACAGGTCCCATTGGTCACACTGGACCACAAGGCGTTGCCGGGGAACGAGGACCTCAAGGTATACAGGGCCCTGTTGGAGAGACTGGTTCACAAGGTGAAGTTGGTCCTCAAGGTGAGAAAGGAGAACGAGGCCAACGTGGACAACGTGGTCTTAAGGGAGAACGTGGCGAACGCGGTGAACAAGGTGAACAGGGATTACAGGGGCCTATTGGTCCAACTGGTGAAAAGGGAGAGAAAGGAGACCCAGGAGAAGACGCAGACATCACTCCGGTCAAAGAAGAAATAGAAAATTTTATTGAAACCGCGAGAAAATCCTTAGATGATTTACGAGTTAATCTCAACGAGGCCGCAGAAGAAAAAGAAACAAATTTCGAAAAATTTAAAAAACAATTTCAAAAAAATCTTGAAACTGACTTAAATAAATTTAAGCAGAATGTTTTATCTCAAATGAGTAATATGGCTGGAGGTGGTTCTGTAAACATTCTTCAGATGGATGATGTGACGTTTCAGAAGAGACACGAGGTAGAAGGTGATGCGATTCTCATCTTCGATGCAACAACACAAAAATTTCAGTCAGAGTCGTTTAACGATATTATAGAGAGGTTACAAGTAGGAATGGAAGTTCAATACGACAGATTAGTTGATACCGATGGAGATTATGTCTACGTTGGGGAAGCACTGCCGGGGACTGCCAGAGATGCTTCAACGTGGAGAATTAAAAGGGTATACGAAGTAGGGGATGATATAGAAATCATCTGGGCAGACAACACAGCTGATTTCGTGAAGGTTTGGGACGATAGAGCAACCTACGAGTACGTCTAAAGTATAAATAGATTTATAAAAATTATATGATGTGTTCGTGATATCTGCAACTTTTTAAGCTATAGGAAATAAAACAAATGGCAACAATTACTTCAGGTGGTAGTTTATCACGTACAGAGGTACAGATTGATGCTGATATTAGGGAAGTAACCCTTACTGTTGCCGGTGGTCTCAGTAATGATGGTGTAACCCTACAGGCACTCTACTCATACCTCAAAAAAGTTTGGCGAGTCCAAAACTTCACTATCGGTGCAACTTCAGGAACGACTGGTTCACCAACGCAACTGGTTCTAGATTCTGCAGCTGGTAGTGGTTCAGAAGAAATTTTACAAGGTATGGCAGTCACCACATCTGGTGGTACAGGTACTCTTGCAGCTGATGCGGAAGTTGTTTCAGTTTCAGGTACGACTGTAACACTAACTGCTAATGCTATTACTAACAACTTTGATGGTACGGAAACAATCACTTTCCAGAACCATCTCATCGAATATCCTTTCCCACTGGTTGCTATTACACCAGAACAGTTCGAATGGTCTTTTGACTGGACACCCGATAATACTTTAAGTACAACTCGTAACCTGATTCGTACTGCTGGATGGAGAGAGATTACAACGGCTGGTGTAGTACAGAAAGAATATGTAGGTGTTATCTCTCTGGGTAATATTGATGGTACACAAACAGGTGGTGGTGACACGGTTTACTATGCATTCCGTACATCGGGAAATACAGCATACGATACGAAGGCAGACTTTGACTTTGCTGGACCAGTTAACCAGGCAATTCAAACGTTTGAGAATGGTGGTGCTGATAACAGAAGCAAGGAACTCGCTTTATTTATTCGTGAAGAAGGTAAGACGTTCGATAAATCAGATACACCCGCGATTGGTATTGCGTCCGGTAATACGATTAATTATCAGGTATATCGTTTCCCACTTTCAGAAAGTACCGACTTGAACTATACAGTTACCGATGCAGTAATTGAAGCGGCAGATGGTGCTGACCAAAAGTATGGTGCTGGTACTGGTGGTAATGCTGGTCTTGGTCCTAAGATTAATTATCTGGCAACTGATGTTAGTTCAGCCACAATCTTCTCTGGTGCCACTGACCTTGTAACATCACGTAACTTTGGTGTAAGAATTGATGCGAGTGCAGGTTCAGGTGGTTCATTATCACTAGTAGAATTATATTCTTGGTCTAAGTATAAATTACGTCAAAATGTCAATATTGACGATGATACTGATGCTGTAGAAGACCAAATTGGTTCAACTTCAGATGAACTATTGCAGTTCGTTGGACCTCAGTTACAATCTAGACTTGTAACAAATGGTGATGGTGCAACAACTCCATCTGGTGTCTCTATCGAAAACTTCGCATCTGGTGATATTGGTAACATCGCATTAGCATATACTGGTGGTGGTGGTTCACTTGAAGAATTTCCAAAAGTTGCATCTGGAACAATTTCATTCAACGCAAACTTAGTTGGTGATGCTTCTCCATCATTTACTATGTACTATGAATACACACGTCAATATGATGTTGATGATATGCAACTCCAAAACGTTTCCCAATCAGCGGGTAATCCTGGCACTGCTGATTTGACATCAGCCACCAACGATCTACCAACGGTCACGGTTGGTGACTATATTGATATAAGTGGATTTTCTACAACTCCGGGCAACAATGGTATCTGGGAAGTAACGGGTGTTACTACTCAGACATCTAACATTCAGGTAACTCGATTGGATGACGTTGCCGTTGCCAATGAAGGCCCACAAAGTGGTGGAACCGAAAACTTCCGTTTCAATCCAGTAGACTCACCCGATGCATTGATTGTTGTTGACACAAGTAACAGCCCAATTCGTGGTCAAGGTACTGACATTACTGGTACAACTGGTAATGGCCGTGGTGCAACAGGTGAATACGATTTTGACTATGCATTCACGAATGATACATCTCCCGATTCAGCCAACACTGGAGAAAACAGGGCATCATTGAGTAATGTAAATATTGTAATTCGTGCAGTAGGTACAGATAAAGCACAGTGGGTATCAACGCCCGGAACGATTATTGATAGTAATGCAAACAACATCTCTGTTGTTGCTCCTCTGGAAAGAAACTACTCAGCATAATGCATAAATAGTTTTATGCTTTCAAAAAGGGGGCTCTGCCCCCTTTTTTATATCGATACAGGAATTTTATTATGAGAATCAATATATCAAATGCGGCATCAATACTTACCATGTCAGAAGATGAACTTCTCATGGAGTCACAAAAACTCGATGAATTGAATGCAATTTATGTACCTCCGACCGATATGGTTTACAACGAAGATGGTACAGTTCGATTTATTGACGAAGGTGATTCAGAGTCATCTTGGGAATTTGAAATGGATGAAGTTCTAGCATATAAGAAAGTCTTAGACGAAAAAAGACTAATCGAACGAAATCGTAAAATCAAAGAGGCCGTACAACAAGCTAATCAAGAAATTATCGGAGAATAGAAATGAAAGTCATGTTTCATTTTGACAACTACCACAAAGATGTTTGGTCTGGTAGAGAAATTGATTATGATATATGGTTTGTTTTTAAATCGATATGGAACTTATCTGAACTTGCAGTCGTAAACGTATCTGATACGACTCTCTCTACTGCGGGTAGAGAAAACATCACTATCTACAACACACTGACAGATTTTGTGACTGCAACATCTGGCCCATACATCACTTTAGAACACCCCAAACATAACCCATCTCAGATGTTGAATGAGCATACGTTTGATGATACTGCATGGTATTGTATCGGGCCAACTGAGGGGTGGTTGGGTAATTACATCTCTGGAACAACCACTCTAGGAATAGAACAATTAGGGAATGCAGAAATGCACGCACCATTTGTAAGTGCAGTGTTGTCATACAAGAGATATATGGCAGGGTAATATGGCAGTATTGATTTACAACGAAGTCACTCTCGACGCAAACTCTGATGCCGATGCAACGGGTGGTTGGAATGCTGGTAACCAAGATACAGACTCACAGATTGAAGGGACTGCATGTGTTGGTGCTAAGACGGGTAGTGGTATCACACGATACTTTTTTACCAATGGCACAACACTAAACTTTGGTACTGGAGGTGGTGCAGAAGGTCGAGCATGTTACGTTTGGTATAACTTTTTGACTGCTGGTTTCTTGGACGGAACGAGTGGTGTCCGTGGATTTGTATCAAGCAATGGTACAGTAGATTTCGAAGAATTTACTGCACGACAGATTACCAATTCTACCTATAACGGAGGATGGTCAAATGTTGCAATCTATCCCGGCTCAGCAACTGCATCGGGTGACTTTAGTGGTGGTACATATGCCAACACATCTGTAGAGAATTTTGGTATTACCTATAACTCCACATCAAACATCATGGGTAACTTCAACAATGGTCTGGTAGACCATATTACGATTGCAGAAGGATTACAAACAACAGGTACAGGACAGACCTTTGCTGATTTTGAGACCGCAGAAACGACTAACGTATACGGAATCTTTCTGACCCAGAACGGTATTTTTTTCCCACAAGGTAAACTTGTATTTGGTGACGGGACAACTACAACTACCTTCACCTCATCTGGTGAAACCTTGGTATTCACAGACCAACCTGCTGGTGATGTTACAGGATTCTATGAGGTAGCATTCGAGTCTGCATCAACCTCAACATTTGGGAACCTGTCTTCTGGTGTTACATCTGGTGGAACATCTTTCGGTTGTGCAAGTACTGCACAGACTTTTGTTTGGAATGTGAACGGCACAGCAACCCTAAACTTCTATGCGTCTACTTTGGATTGTGCGAATGCAATCAGTCTAAATTCAACTAGTACATTTCAAGGTTCTACTATTTCTCGTTCAGGTCAGGTAGACTTAAATGGTGCAACAATAACAGATTGTATTATCACATCATCCACTACCGGAGCAACTAGTGGTGCACTGAAGATTGATAATACCACAGAGATTGCAAATGTAACTAATTGCACATTTACAAACAACACAAATGCAATAGAAATTACAACAGCAGGAACCTACGATTTAGATGCACTGACCTTCAGTGGTAATACTGCTGACATTTATTTCTCACCGACTTCAGGTAATCTAACACTCAATATCCTCAATGGTACAACTACACTTAGTGATGTTATCGGTACGGATGTCATTTTCAATGCTGCAAACACTGGTGGAACATTGACAGTAAACAACAACGTTAGTGTCACTATTTCAGGTATTTTAGGAAACTCAGAAGTTTCCGTATTAGAAAACCCATCACCCTATACACAAAATGGTGCAACACCAGTTAGTCTGTTCAATGAAGATGTTGTTGCTGCTGTAACAGGAACAGATATTGAATTGGATACAGGGGGTGGTGCAAACATAACACAAATTCTAAGTACCACTACAGACTTTACAGATATTACTGGACTGGCTGTAACAACTCCACGTCAAGTTATTCGAGTCACACAAAGGAGTGATATAAGTAGATTCGATGAGTTTGAAGTCACATCAATATCAGCAAATGCTCTAGGTGTTACTGCTGTTGGTGGTGGTAACTTTGTTGCGTCCACTGCACAATTACAAGATTTGGTTGACTCGCCGGGAGAAACGACAACAGTTGAAAAAACTAAGTCATCATATTCGTTTAGTATTCCATTGAACGATACGATTGATATATTGGTATACAGGGTTGGTAGTCTACCGTTCTATATTTTAGGTCAGACAATAACCAACGATAATGCATCGTTTCCGATCACACAGGCACTCGATAGAAACTATGACGGTTCTTTCGAAGTATAAATAGAGATATTAACTAAAAGATTTCAGGATACTTAAATGGCAGGCGAAAAACGATATACGAGAATACCACCGGAGAGTACGGGAGACCGTGTGTATATGATACATTCTGCGGAAATATCATTTACCGCAGGTGGTACTTTCACTGGTCATACTTGGAAGATTGGATCAATGTATACCGTTGCCGATTTCGGTATGATTCACATTCACGGTGTATATGACAAAGGCGATGGAACTGGTATTTTAGCAGTACACTACAACAAAACAGCAAAGTTTGAAAATACAGTTCCTGCTGTCGGTAAAATAATAACAGCACCGGACGGTGTAACCAACGTAGGTACAGTCGTTGAAGCATACGATGTTTATATTCCAGCACAAAACATTATGGGTTATGACAATCCAGATTATGGTCTCGATGTCGATGCATACGGCTCCGCACAAATTACCTTTGATGAAGGGGCACCTCAGTTAGATGCGTTTGGTAAACTTAGAACGTCAGGAGCAACCCACTTAGGCGAATATGTTTATTCATCACCCGACGAACTATACGAAAACTATTCTCTCACTTATCTAAACAGAGGAGCAAGATCCATTCGGACGGCTGCCATTGAACACGATAATGTAGGCAAATACATTGAAGTAAAAGTTAAAACCGAACAAGACTTTGCTGCGGCAACATCTAATACATATCATCACTATATTCCGGGCTCTTCGCATTTGTTTATGGGGACGATGTTAATTGATTCTCTGGCGGCAGGTCCTTTGAGCAACACAAATCACGGTAACAGTGGTTGCGAAAGATCATTTGGAATCTTTGATGCTCAAAACGGTTTCATGTTTACAGTTGGTCCTACGGGCGTATTGTATCTTGTTCGTAGGTCTTCAATTTCTGGATCAAAGAAAGATTATATTCTTGCTTCATCAAATACTGCTGACGGATTTCCTAACTTCAATGGTGATTTAGTAAACGGTAGTCTTGGGTCGTCAAATAAAAGTCAGTTGGATTTAGATCTAACAAAAGACAATATTTACTGGATTGATGTGCAATGGCATGGTGCGGGTCGTATTCGATTTGGCACCTTTTATCAGGGTCGAAGAGTAGTTATTCACGAATACTATCACGGTAACGCATATACAGAACCAATGAGTCAGACTGCATCACTTCCTGTGTGTCATTTTAATAACTATTTAAGTGATTCAGAAATGCAAAATCATGCTGTATACGGTGACGGAAGTGGTACTGGAGGTGATTATGGCAATTTACCTGCTGGGTTAGTTCGACTCGGACTTACAGAGACAAGACCTTCTGATTCTAATTTTGTTTATTTAAGATCTTATAGTGGATCGGTGTGGACTGAAGTCGATATCAATTTGCAAAGTTTGGGTAGACCAAAGGTTTACACCACTGGTCACTTGCCCGTAGACGGAGTTGGATTTAGACCTTTGTTCACTTTATCACCATCAGAATTATTAGGCGATGGCACATCTGTTGATCATAGTATTTTTATTCCTACTAAGATCACCGCATACGCTTATGATAACGATGCTTCAGTTGATACAGGAAGCGGAGCAAGTCGTAACGCAATTGTTCATTTTAGAGTAGGCGTTAACAGTGTTCACTCTGGGCACGAATTCACAAAAATCCCCGGCACAAACTTCGAAGTTTCTACTGCTGGCACTTGTTTTGAGGACACCAATAAACCCGGCAATACAAAAAAAATCGAATTCGAAGATATGTTTAATGGTCAATTCACAGATATTTTAACTGATCGTTACATCAATTTGCAATATGGTTCATATAAAAATTCTCCAGATGATGGTGGTATTGCTGAACATGTTGTTACTGATATTCAAAACAATATTGCAACAGCAGGAGTGGGTGCGGCAGTTGACGCAGTTGGTAACAGCACTACACTATTACTAGACGATCAAGATATTACTTTAACAACTGATGGTGAATTAGCGTCATATGGAACCGAACTTAATGTAACCAATGCTGCTGGTGTTGTTGTAGGCGGTGGCATCATTGCAGTTGATGGGGATGGCACTCCATACACTGCCGATGGCACTACCGTATTAGCAGTCGTTGGAAACGTAATTACACTGAGTAAAAACATTCAGAATACTGCACTACCGACTGCCACTAGTGTAACACACACTAAACTAATTGAAGGTGCGGCAATCACAGGACCAAATATTGATGCTGACACTGTTATTAAAAAGGTAGTGAGTGGCACAGAAGTAACATTGTCTCAGGCAACCACAGGCACTTTTGCTGGAACAGAAACATTCACAATGACCAGACCAGCAGTTGTTACTATTGATCCTGCTGATGCTGGTAATAGACCTCAGATATCAGACCGATGGGTTTTACGTGAACCAGAAACTGCTACGTTCCCATTGAATATAAATGTAGCAGACGGTGCATTACATTTACATGGTGTATCTGGTACAGGGACTAATCCATTCCCAAGAACGTGTTTTATCAAGATCGTTAGTTTGACTAAGGCATATCTCTATGCTGATAGAAATTTGACTCAACCAATAGACACTACTGCTTTCACATATGGTAGTGGCGGGGTTATTCATGGGTTCGTAGGATCACGTCTTACATTTACTTTCTTTGGACACGAGCAAATCAAGACCTTCTCAGATCCACGAGTGATGTTTAGTATTGCTTGGAAAGAGATCGTTCAGTAAAATGCCTTCTATCCATTTCAACTACGGTTCTTGGTGGAATTGGCTTCCTGCTGATGAGGGCGGATTTCCAAATCAAAAGGTTGCATTCGATGGACCAACAAGAACAATATTTGTTAATGAAGGAGTGACAACGTTAGACGTAAAGGTGGATTTGTATTCCGCTTGGAAAGAATGGAATGTTGCTGCACAAGAGACACCCGAACCTAGAGTTTGGGCTAAAGCATTTACTGCTGTGGGTGGTGACCCGATTACCGATACACAAGATTTGGGCACAACGTACTTCTTGGAAAATGGTTGGAGAATACAACCATTTGCATCTAAGTCTAGTTATACACTGACTATTGAAGGCAACCTATATACTAGAGAAGCTGGTGAAACCCCATTCTACTTTGCTGAGGGGGTTTCCGTTTCTCTTGTGCGTTCTAATATTGTAGACTTGATTACCATAGAGGCTGCTTCAGTTGCAATCACTGAATCAGACATTGCAGCTATTGCAGATCAAGTCTGGGATGAACCCCTTTCTGCACATACTTCTTCTGGTTCAACTGGTAGGAAGCTTTCCGATAATCTTAAGAAAACACAATATATAGCGAGGATATAAACAAAAATGAGTAGTGCGTATTACAATATGGGTGAAAACGTATCCTACAGAATTGCAGGCAATGATGATGTGGATTTATTGTATGGTATGACTGGTCGGTTTACAAGAGACACTAATGATGATAGTGAGATTGAATCACAGTGTGCAAAAAGTCAGAGATTCATTGATAGATATATTGATGGTGATGGAACATGCCCACCTTCGGAATTTGAGGTTTATCCTGGATATAATTCATATGAACCTGTAATAATTTATAATATCAATGGTACCGATGCCCTATTTCAATCTTACGAACTAACATATGTTGACCAACATAGGGTTAATTTAGGAAACCAACTTGCAAATTATGATGTAGCTGTGAGGCCCCCTATTGCTTTTGCCGATTGGAGACTAAAGATTCACGAAGATTCATATGTTGACAGATGGGAGTGTAGGGGCCTTGCACGAGCCATACACCCAGATTGGAGAGGTGAGGCAATCGAAACTTTATTTGCTGGTTTATTGTTCCCATGGCGTAGAAGTTTTTGTGGAATAGATTTTAATATCGGTAGATTTTGGTACAGATATAATTTTGCATCTCTTCCTGGTTTTCCTCAGAGAAATATACGAGATGATGCATCAGCTGCCGATACGGTTTCATATATGCAGTCTCATAGAGATAGATTGGTATCCGCAGGATTTGTCACAATAAATCGTGAAAACTTGTATGGTGGGGAAGATACACTTTGCCCACCTGATGGAGTTGGAACAGCTCTTTCACGTAAATGTTATGCCAACAATACCATGACATTTTGTTTTGATTTTATAACTTCACCCGAATCTTGGGCCCAAGATGTTAGAACTAATATTGATATGTTTACCGAAGACAAATGGGGTGCGGCATCATTTGATTGCCAGATGTTCGAAACATATTTCAATACCCCAGACTTGAGTCTTCTTTCATATGATACCTCTGATAGTAAATTTTACATAAATCAACCTGGTTATGACTTGATTGATTATATGAATCGACTCTGGGCACCGTGGAAAGATTCGTCATCAAAAACGTCTATTATCAATGGTAGATATAAAAATATATAAATAATCTCTAAACCAAAGGAAAAATATTATGAGTAGTGAAATCGCACAAGAAATCGTCAAAAGAATCACAGACGGTAAAATGGACGCAGCACGAGAGTCCATCAATGCAGGTTTGACTAAATCAGCGGCTGATGCTGTTGACATGAAAAGAATTGAGATGTCTTTGGATTGGACTAATAAAAAATAAATGAAAACTTTTTCACAAATTTCCAAGGAACTCATCGAATCCAAATTTAAATTACCTAAAGGTCACGAATTTGTAAAACGTGAGACATCAAAAATTGGTGGTGAGAAGGTCATCATTTCTTTTACCAGTTCTATGAATGGAAAGAAGTTTCATGTATATTTGAATGATTCTAAATTGGGTGACTTCAAGTCTCTAAAACAAGCAGAGAAAGAAGTCAAGGATACAAAAGGTGTTCTTGGTCAAATGGAATCAGAAGGCATAAACATTAAGGAAGTTATCGATGAAATTAATATCAGAGTTTAACGATAGTTCATTGACTAGCCTAGTTGAGGCGATTGATGAATCAGGCAAGAAAGACTACTTTATTGAAGGTGTCTTTATGCAGTCGAATATCAAAAATCGTAACGGCCGCATTTATCCAAAAGAAGTCATGGCAGAAGAGGTTGCAAGGTATAACAAAGAGTTTATTGCACCCGGCCGAGCTTTTGGAGAACTTGGTCACCCAGATGGACCAACAATTAACTTAGACCGTGTATCACATATCATCACATCTTTAGAAGAAGATGGTGATAATTTTGTTGGACGTGCTAAGATTTTAAGTACACCTAATGGTAATATTGTCAGAGCGTTAATTGATGATGGTGCCAAGTTAGGAGTTTCTTCAAGAGGACTCGGTTCAATTGAAGAGAAAGGTGGAGCACAGTACGTTAAGGATGATTTCAAACTTGCTACTGCTGCTGACATCGTTGCAGATCCCTCTGCCCCTGAAGCATTCGTTGAAGGGATTTATGAAGGGGTAGAATGGTTCTACGAAAATGGTGCACTCAAAGCTGTTGAACTTGAGCAGATGAGAGCACAACTTCGTGAATCAAAAAGGGTCGAATTGGAAGAGACTAAGTTAACTCTTTGGAAACAATTCGTTGAAAATCTTTAAGATATAAATAAAAGACAGACAAATACTCGTAGCAGGAGATTTAAAATGGCAGAGTTAGATAACAAAGCTAATGAGCAAGAAGCTGTTTCTGAGAGCACTGAAATTTCTAAGTTGGAACTCATTAAACTTGTTGTAAGTGAAATGAAGTCTATGGATAAAGATGCACTCCGTTCAGTTTTTTCTTCCATCAATGAAGAAGAAGTAGATACATCTTTAACAAAGGCTGAACTTGCTCGTTCAATCGTAGAGTCCATGAAAGACATGGACCGAGACCAAGTTTCAGAAATCCACGAAAAAGTCAAGCACTCAGACGAGGACGATGAAGAAGAAATGGAAGAGTCACAAGACATGGACCATGACAAAGATGGTGATGGTGTTGATGACAAAGATTCCGGTAAGGGTCCTAAAGGTAAGGCAGCCGAACCTAAAGCAAAATCTGAATCCAAAGAAGAAGATGATGAGGATGAAGATGAGATGGAAGAAGGTTACGGCAAGAAGAAAATGAAAGAAATGGACGATGAAGACGATTCCGAAGATGATGAGGAAGAAGTCGAAGAGTCTGTTGAAGACGATGCCGAAGATGCAATGAGTGCAAACGATTCTGAGAAGAAGAAGGCCGAACCCAAGAAAGCTGCTGAACCTAAGGCGATGCAGAAGATGGAAGAAGTTGATATCGATGAAGATATCCGAGCCATTGCAGAATCTCTTGAACTTTCAGAAGAAAACACAGAAAAAGCCCACACTATTTTCAAGGCTGCTGTAACTTCTAAAGTTAATCACATTAAAGAAGAGTTGGAAACCCAATTCGAAGAAAAATTAGAAACCTCTGTTAAGGAAATTCACGAAGAGCTTGCAGAAGCAGTTGATAAGTACTTGACCTATTGTGCAGAAGAGTGGACGAAAGAAAACGAACTTGCAATTGAACGAGGTTTGCGTTCTGAGATGACAGAAAACTTCATCACTGGTTTGAAGACATTGTTCACTGAACATTATGTTGACATTCCAGATGAGAAGTATAATGTTATGGATGAACTCTCAAACCGTCTGGACGAGATGGAAGCTAAACTTGACGTTGAAGTGTCTAAAAACATGGATTTGTCGGAAGAAGTGACCGACCTCAAAAGGGCAAATGTTGTGCGAGATGCATGTTCTGATCTCACTGAGTCACAACGAGAAAAGTTGGTTTCACTTGCTGAAGGTGTAGACTTCAAAAACGAAGAAGACTATGCTGAAAAAATTACTGAAATTAAGGAAGCTTATTTCACAGTATCGAGTGAATCCATCGCAGAAGAAACAGTAGTTGAAGAAGGGACAGGGGAATTCGAAGAAGATAATTCTACGGTTGTCACTAACCCAGATATGCAACGTTACCTCTCTGCACTTTCAAATCTAAAACCATTTTAAGATAGGTTAAATAAGGAGACAAACTTAAATGTTTATGTCAGAAAACCTACAAGAAAAGTGGCAACCGATCCTTGAACACGCTGATCTTCCTGCGATCACCGATAATTACAAGCGTTCTGTTACTGCTGTAATTCTTGAGAACCAAGAAAATGCTCTTCGTGAAGAGCGTCAGATGTTGGCGGAAGCCCCTCTGAATGCGACTGGTGCACACATCAACAATTGGGACCCAATTCTGATTTCTTTGGTGCGTCGTGCTATGCCTAACCTTATTGCATATGATATGATTGGTGTACAACCAATGACTGGACCAACTGGTCTTATCTTTGCAATGAAAGCACGTTATAACGATTACCGAACAGCTGGTATTGCTAGCAAGACTGAAGCCCTGCATGATGAAGCAAATGTTGCTTATTCTACAGGTAGTGGTCCTATCTCTGGTCCTCTTGCTGCACAAGAAGATGACCCATTTGCTTCACCTGGGTACGAGAATGACACACCGACTGGTATGGCTACTGCTACCGCAGAAGCTCTTGGAGATAATCCTGGAACTAACGATTTCCGTGAAATGGCGTTCAGTATTGAGCGTTCCACGGTAACTGCTAAGTCACGTGCGTTGAAAGCTGAGTACTCACTCGAACTTTCACAAGACCTTAAGGCTATCCACGGTCTTGACGCAGAAGCTGAACTTGCTAACATTCTTTCTACGGAAATTCTTGCGGAAATTAACCGTGAAGTTATCCGTGAAATGAATATTCAAGCTAAGCAAGGTGCTCTTGGTACAGCTTCACCCGGTACTTTCAACCTAGACGTTGACGCTAACGGTCGATGGTCAGTTGAAAAATTCAAGGGTCTGTTATTCCAAATCGAACGTGAGTCAAACGCAATTGCTATTGACACTCGTCGCGGTAAGGGTAACTTTATCCTTTGTTCTTCTGATGTTGCTTCAGCATTATCAATGGCTGGTGTGTTGGATTACACTCCTGCTTTGAACACTGGTTTAAGTGTAGATGACACTGGTAACACCTTTGCTGGTGTTCTTAATGGTCGTCATCGTGTATACATCGACCCATATGCTGGTTCACAGTATTTGACGGTTGGTTATAAGGGTTCAAATCCTTATGATGCTGGTATGTTCTACTGCCCATACGTACCTCTCCAGATGGTACGTGCGGTTGGTGAAAATACTTTCCAACCTAAGATTGGTTTCAAGACCCGTTATGGTATGGCAGTCAACCCATTCGTTGCTCTGCAATCTGCTGGTCAAACAGCTGGTGACATCACTGCTGGTCAAAACCAATACTATCGTAAGGCTGCTGTTACAAACATCATGTAACATCACTCTTATTAGAGAGTACGAGAAAGGGTCCTTCGGGACCCTTTTTTGTTTGCATAAATAGATATATGGTAGACATAAACAAGTCCATTCTCAATCGAGGTAATTTTAGACTCTTAATTGATAAAATTCCTAATGTGGAATATTATGTAAAGTCTGTTAATTTACCTGGCATGACTTTCACAGAAGCTGTTCAACCGGCAGGAATTGGTGTTGATGTATATTTCCCAGGTGATAAAGTTGAATTTGATCAATTAGAAGTCAAGTTCTTGGTTGATGAAGACCTAGAAAATTTTAAAGAAATATATGATTGGATGGATACAATCATTCCTTTCAGAAATCCGGACAAATATACTGGATACACGGACCCTCTCGGTCAATTTACTGATATAACTTTGGTTATAACAACAAACAAAAATATCCCAGTTAAATACATAAAGTTTAGAGATTGTATACCAACAAGTTTACAAGGTGTTGGATTTGAATCTGGTGGTGAAACAGATACAATCACATGTAATGCTCGATTTAGGTTTGCATATTACGAATTCGAATAATTGATTTTTTTATATTATGACACTTGATGAAATTAAGAATGAATGGTCGAAAGACTGTGAGATAGATGATATTGAGCTCGACCGTTCATCATTAGAAGTACCAAAACTCCACGCAAAATATACCGACATGTTAACAGATAAATTGTTAACTCTTCAATCGCTCAATCTTAAAATGTCAACTCTGCAAAAAAACAAGTGGCTTTGGTATACAGGAAAGATTGACCAGAATACACTTGAACATCTTGGGTGGGGTGATGACCCATTCGATGGATTGAAAATCTTGAAAGGTGATTACAAAACTTTTTTAGATGCAGATAACGATGTCCAACAAATGAAATCAAAAATCTTTTATATTGAAACGACCATAGATTATCTCAAAGGTTGTATCGAGAATATCAAATGGAGACACCAAACAATTAAAAACACAATTGAGTGGCGTAAGTTTATGGCAGGACAATAATATGAATGTTGTTATGAATAAAGGTAATGTCTGTTGTATAAAGGATTTTTTGACTTCAGACGAGGCGGATTATATTAACCAATTTTGTAGAGTTATACCACCATCAACTGGTTCTACTGGTAAACAGGAACTTTATGTAGACCCAGACGCACCAAATCTAGAAGAACGGGGGATGGGGCAAACAGACCCAAATATAAGAAGTTCTGAAATAAGATGGTTAGACTCAGGAACTTTACCTGAAGAAATGGTAACTAAAATTTATACACAAACTCAACAAGTTGTTTCTGAGGTTATGAAATCTACTTTAGAATTTTATATAACAGAACAATGGCAACATACAACTTACTATGGGTGTAAAGATTTTGGCGACCATTATACTTGGCATCAAGATGACCAGTTTATTTCACAATACCCATATGTTGATGGTAATGGTGCACCATTCATTCGAAAAATAAGTGCGTCTTTAATTTTGAATGACCCATCAGAATATGAAGGCGGTGATTTTCAATTTGTAGAATGGGAAAGGGTTTTTGATAGGATACCAGAAAACGGTAAGCTTGATGTAAACAACCAAATATGGACTATGCCGTATTCTTCCACAGCAAAAGGTTCAATTGTAATCTTTCCATCACTCACACACCACAGAATCAAACCCGTTAAATGGGGTACTAGAAATTCTTTAGTTATGTGGTTTGGTGGGGCACCGTATGTCTAAAGTTGTTGTTGGTAAATCCGACGATGTTTTTATGTTTGTTAGTGCGGATGATGGCATACGAAGAGATTTATTTGAATTCTTTTCGTTCACTGTACCTAATGCTAAATTTATGCCATCCTATAAAAATAAATTTTGGGATGGTAAGATACGTTTATTCAATCTAAAAACAAACAAACTTTATATTGGTTTGATACCATATCTAGAAAGATTTTGTGAGGAAAGAGAACTAATACTAAAAGGTGTACCACAAATTTTAGGTGACCCAATAGAATTATCAGATAAACAAGTAAAAGAATTTGTTTCTGAAGTTGGTTTACCTTTTGAACCAAGAGACTATCAGATAGATGCATTTACATCTGCATTACAATATGGTAGGAAACTTCTGTTGTCCCCAACTGCATCTGGTAAATCTCTTATTATTTACTTAATTACCCGATGGTATGGTGCTAAAACGGTTATTATTGTTCCAACTACTTCATTAGTCGAACAGATGACTAAAGATTTTGAAGACTACGGATATAAAGAACGTATATGTAAAATTTATAGTGGACAGGAAGTATTTGATGCACCTATTACAATTACTACATGGCAATCCTTTAGTAAAGCACCCAAAGATGTTTTACAAAGTTTTGATGTTGTGATTGGAGATGAAGCACATCTGTTTAAAGCAAATGTACTCAAAAGTATTATGGAAAAAATGATTGAAACCCCATATCGAATTGGTACAACTGGAACACTTGATGGAACAGAGGTACACAGATTGCAACTAGAAGGTTTGTTTGGTCCTGTTAAAAAAGTAATTTCTACATCAGAACTTATGGAACAAGGAACTGTTGCAAATCTGAAAATTAAATGTATCATTCTCAAACATTCAAAACAACAAAAGATGACATATCAAGAAGAGATGGACTATTTGGTTTCACACGAAAAGAGAAATGATTTCATTTGTAATCTTGTATATAATTTAAAAGGTAACACACTTGTATTATTTCAATACGTAGAAAAACATGGTGCGGTTCTACATGAAAAAATGTCTACAAGACTGGGTGATAAATTACATTATGTTTTTGGTGGTACAGATACGAAAGACAGAGAACTGGTTCGAAGTATTGTGGAGGAAGAAGATGACAATGTTATTCTTGCGTCTTATGGTACATTCTCTACAGGGGTCAATATAAAGAAAATTGATAATATTGTTTTTGCCTCTCCATCTAAATCTAAGATACGAAACTTGCAGTCGATTGGTAGAGGGTTGAGAAAGTCTGAGAATAAAATTAGTGTAAGGTTGTTTGATATATCAGATGATTTGGGTACCAACAACTATACATTAAACCATCTGAGAGAACGAATAAATATCTATAACGAAGAGGACTTCGAATACGAGATAACACAAATTAAATTATGAACGATGTGAGCCCTAAAAAATACGAAATCATAAAATTAGTTTCTGGTAATGAAATCGTTGGCATGACTATTGAATCTACTGAAACTGTGAAGATTATACTTCCAATGAGTTTCCAACTTGTACCAATCGACATAACCCAAACTAAATTGGGATTTTTCCCATACATTCCACTATCTTCTGATATTGCAATAGATATCTATAAATCTGATATTCTACACAGGAGTACACTCAACTCAAGTTTCGTTTCAATTTATGACAAAGCTGCAACTAATTGGGAAGAGTTGCTCACTAATGACTTAGTTCCTATTGTTGGTAAGGAATATGATTTACCTACGACTGAACTCCATTGATATAAGCTATTCCCTGTGGGACAAAATTAGTTTATATTCTAATCTTAAATCTGTCAAGTAACTTTTAAAAAAAGTTTTTTTATCTTGCAATTTCCAATATTTTGGGTATAATAAATGTATGTCAAGCAAACCTAAACCAGAACATTACGTAAACAACAAAGAATTCACTGAGGCTGTATCTGAATATGCAGATGCATATAAAGAGGCCGCTGCCAAAGGTAGTAAAAAACCGATGATGTCTAATTACATCGGTGAGTGTATTTACAAAATTGCAACAAGGTTATCAACGAGACCTAATTTTGTCAACTATACTTACAGAGATGAGATGATATCTGATGCAATCGAAAATTGTATCCAGTATATTGGTAACTTCGACAGTGAAAAATCTAAGAATGCATTTGCCTATATCACTCAGATTTGCTACTATGCATTTCTTCGACGTATTCAACGTGAGAAAAAACAATCGTTCATTAAACAAAAAATGATTGAAGAGAGTAGTGGTCTCCTTAGTTCGTTTGACACAATCGATGGTGAGTATGACCCCAAGTATGTGAATACTAGTGTGGAGTGGATGCAAGAAAATATGAATCCAGTAAACTACGAACCGAAAAAACCGAAAAGAAAAAAGAAAGAAAGTTTATTGGACGATTACTTAGACAATTATGAAGATAGCGATACTTAACGACACGCACTGTGGTGTTCGAAATGACATGATAGAAATGGCCAATTATCAGGCACGTTTCTACAATGATATTTTCTTCCCGTACTTAGATGAACATGATATCAAACACATCATTCATCTAGGTGATTACTTTGATAGACGTAAGTACATCAATTTCAATTCCCTGTTTGCCAACAAAAATCACTTTATTAAACCTATGTTGGAACTTGGTATCAGTATGGACTTGGTGATTGGTAACCATGACACGTATTACAAGTCTACAAATGAGGTGAATTCACCGGAACTTTTATTGTTCGAACATAATACTATTAATATAATATCTGAAGCAGTTGTTAAAGAATATGATGGATTTCCCATAGCTTTGGTTCCCTGGATAAATAACGAAAATTATGCAGATACTATAGATTTCTTATCGTCAGCTGCATCATCTATCTGTATGGGACACTTCGAAATTGAAGGTGCATTGATGATGCCTGGGTTTAACTGTCCTTCAGGTCTCTCTAGAGAGTTTCTGAGACGTTTTGAGACAGTTTTGAGTGGACACTTTCATACCAAGTCACAAATAGGAAACGTCCGTTACCTTGGTTCTCAGATGCAATTTACGTGGTCTGACTATGGAGACGAGAAGTATTTTCACATTTTCGATACAGAAACCCTAGAAATTCTACCAGTTCACAATCCGTTGACCATGTTTGAGAAAGTATTCTATGATGATACAGATAAAACTTTCGAAGAAATTCAACAGATGGATGTCAGTTCATGTGATAATAAATTTGTTAAATTGATTGTTGTGAACAAAGAGAATCCATATCTTTTTGATATGATGTTAGATAAACTATCTAAGGTCAACCCACTACACTTACAAGTTGTAGATGACCATAAACACATGGACACAATGGATGATAGTGAGTTTGAAAATGTAGAAGATACATTGACAATTCTTACCAAGTACATCGAGGGACTTGATATACAAGGTGAAAAAAAACCACTTGAAGATTTGATGCGTTCGTTATATACTGAAGCATTGGATGAACACAGCTACGTATGATTAAATTTCACACTATTCGGTACAAAAACCTTTTATCGACTGGTGACAAGTTTACAGAGATTTATCTAGATAGACACCAGAACACTCTCATTTTGGGTGAGAATGGTGCAGGTAAATCTACGATACTTGACGCCTTATGTTTTTCACTTTATGGTAAAGGGTTTCGTAATCTCAAAAAAGAACTACTAATTAACTCAATCAACGGCAAAGGAATGGTCGTAGAGATTGAGTTTTCCATCGGACTAAAATCATACAAAGTTATTCGGGGCATGAAACCCAATAAGTTTGAGATATACGTTGATGGAGAATTAGTTGCACAAGACGCATCAGTGCGCGATTATCAAGAATATCTTGAAAAAAATATTCTAAAAACTAGCTATAGGTCGTTCACTCAAGTTGCCATTCTAGGTTCTGCAAACTTTGTTCCCTTCATGCAATTGAAAGCCAAAGACCGACGAGAGTTAGTAGAAGACTTACTAGACATTTCTATCTTTAGTACCATGCAAAACATTTTGAGACATCGTGTAACTAATCATATTAATGATGTTAATGAGAATCGTCATGGTATAGAGCTTCTTGAGGAACGAATACATGGTCTACACAATCAACTTAAAGCACTACAGCAGAATCGAGATGAGAAAGTAAAACGTTATAAAAAGACTGTAGATGATACCGACAAATACATCAACGAATTAGAAGAAAAAATGTTGTTCCAGGCTGGTGAACTCACCAAAACTGAAGAGTCGCTTAGTGGCAGGGGTAAGATACTAGAGACATTTGATAAAGCTAAACATTCAATGTCAAATCTTGAGTCTGAACGCGCACGTTCAAAGAGAGATAAACAATTTTTTGTGGATAATGATCATTGTTCTGTATGCAGTCAAGAAATATCAGATGATGTGAAGACAAAACAGATAGATTTATGTGAACATAAGGTTGAGTCTGTATCGAAAAAAATTCATGTGTTGAACACTGAACTCAGTAAACTGGAACAGACTCTGCGAGAAATGTCTAATCGTGAACAACTTCTATCGGAACAGAAGAGACGATTGGATGAATTGATGAATGAAGTTAAAACAAATAAAAAGTATAAAACTAAGATGCTGTCAGAAATAACTGAATTAGAAAAAGACCTAAGACAGAATGACGATGTTCAAGGAAGAATTGATGACGCTGAAGATATTTTAGACCGATTACACAAAAAGAAAGAGTCATTATCCACACACGGACACTATCTCGACATTGCAAAACTCTTATTGAAAGACCAAGGTGTTAAAGAGAAGATAGTTAAGCAGTATGTGCCTGTTATGAATAAACTGATTAACAAGTATCTTGCACAACTAGAATTCTACGTTGGTTTCGAACTCAATGAATTGTTTGAGGAGACAATTAAATCTCGTTTCAGAGACGTGTTTAAGTATGACAATTTCTCACAAGGTGAGAAGATGAGAATTGATTTGTCTTTGTTGTTCACTTGGAGAAGTATTGCTAGAATGAAGAATAGTATGAGTACCAATCTTCTTATCCTCGATGAGGTGTTCGATTCGTCTCTTGATGTATCTGGTACTGAAGACTTCTTGAAACTATTGGGTTCGATTGAAACAGAGACTAACGCATTCATCATCTCCCACAAAGGTGATATGCTATATGACAGATTTGAGAATGTGTTAAAGTTTGAAAAGCACAAGAATTTTTCACGAATTGCAGACTGACATAAATAGTGATATGAAATCTTTCACACAATTAAACAAAGACCTCACTGAATCTTTTTTGATTGAAGGTAACATTGACGTTACTGATATCTATAAAAGAAACAATGTTGATACTATAATCAAAAGGTCTGTGGAAGGTGAACTGATTTATTCATCAAAAGATACAGCTTCTTATAAATTACCTCCGGTAAAAGATAGTAGTGAATGGATTCAGACTATCAAGAAGTACGAAGATACAGGAGTTGCAAAAGGTTCAGCCGAAGGGAAAGAGATTCAAGTTGCATTCAAAAATACCTATGGTAAATCATTTTCCGTAGGTAATGTTGATAAAATCATGAATGGGTTGAGTACTTTATCTGGTAAAAACCCGTCTGGAGAAGACTGGGAATCACTGATTGCAGTTGGTGTTAAAGTACATAATAAGTTACCCATAGATGGTCCTGAGTGGGATAGAGCACAAAAGTATTGGGAAGGTCATGAGAAACAGGCAGTTCGACTCGGTAAAGACTTTGTGGAAAAACTTGGGGTTAATGATTTAAAACAACTGGGTGCATCTGTCCTGCCTATAACGGGGGATTGGTCAAAATGGGGTGCCACTAATAGGACCCCTAAGACTGATTTGATTGACGGCAACAAACACATTTCACTTAAAAAATCAGGTGGTTCTCAGTTGATGTCTGCTGGTAAAGAGGAGGCAATTGCAACGGTTAATGCTGCAATGTCTACCTATAGTGCTTCTACTACTGGTTCTAAAAAAATTAAAGAGATTACTTCTTTATTAGAAGAAAAAATGGTTAAGTTGAGTACCAAACAAACGGTTGATGCTGTTCAGAGTCTTCAAAAGAAAGGTAAGTTGAGTGATTCTGAAGCTGCTTTAATTAAAGAACTGGACGATGCAAACCTCGGTGCAAATGAAATTAATTCACAATTAAATAAGTTGTTTAGTGATGATGTTTTCAAGTCACACTTTTGTTTTGAAGCTGCGACAGGACGTGTGAAATTTGGTACGTCATCACAAGGTGTTGCAAATTCTATCGTAACGTTTCGTGATACAGGTGCCATTACAGATATTCTTCAATTAGATTCTGCTGAGGGTGCAGGTAAAGTACTTGCAAGAGGTAATAGTTTTTATGTGTCTTTCAAATCCTCTAGTGGTAGTGCACCTTATCTTGCTCTGAGGAGTAAAAAGTTGAGTAAGAAAGCTCTTGCAGAAGAAACGTTTCATGATATAATTCAAGAAGAAATGTTACAAGATAATCTCTTGATGGAAGAAATGCAACAACTAGACGAGTTTGCAATGTTTTCTAAGCTATCAAAGATGGCAAGAAATATTGGGAGTGAACTTGCCAACACTGCTAAAAAAGTTTTAGATAAAATTATGTCTCGTGTTCGTAGTGCGTTCAGTTATATCGTTTCATTAGGTAAACGTGCTGCATCTGCTTTATTGAGATTTTTTGGCGTTAGAATAGACAATGTACGAGTGAAAGGTGGGGGTAAGTACCCTCTAAGATAATATGACAGATAAGAATATGTTCAATGCTACCCCAGCATTGTTTTTTGATTTTGAAAACCCACAGATGGACCCCAGTCTTCTAGAAAAAGAACTCACCGAAACTATAGAAAAGATTAATGTCATTGGTTTATCTGCTAATCAGATTGGGCATGATGTTAGGTGTTTGGCTTTAAACTCACAAGACAGAGGTGTTGTTGTGATGTTCAATCCTCAACTCAAAGCTGTATCGAAAGAGATGGTTGTAATGAAAGAAGGTGATGCCATGGTACCAGACTTTTTCGTTTCTTTAAAACGTCCGAAACACATTGTTGTTGAATATCAAGATACTCAGGGTGGAACTCATGAACTCGATTTAACAGGTGTTGCTGCTCGTTGTGTTCTACATGAAATGGATAATCTAAACGGGGTTTTGTTTCTTGCACGTGCTTCTAGACTTAAACTACAGAGAGCTGTTAAAAGTAAATTGAAGAAAGAGAAAAGAAAATATGGATAGGATGTATCCAAACCTAAATGATGATAGACCCATAGAACCCCTTTGGATAAGAAATACATTAACTAAAGATGAATGTGATGAGATTATTAGATTCCATAAATCTCATCCTCACAAATTATCAGTTGGTGATATTGTTTCTTATCATGCTATGAGAATGACTCAAATCGCAAATTTGAGAATAAGAGATTTATTGTGGAAACCAATTTATGATGCAATAGGAACTATTCGCAAAGGAAGTGATGAATTAGTTTTCCCTGAAATGACTTCCATAAACGAATGGCATGTTGGTTCATATCAGGAACCCCATACTGATGTTACTTCTACTCAAGAATTGAGACTAGAAGCTGAGGGATACTTACCTTGGGTTAGGTCTAGACAATGGACTTGTATATTTTATTTGAATGATGACTTTAGAGGTGGTGAAAGTTTCATAGAGTATCCTGGTCCAGATGGTTCAGAAGAAACAGTATATCAGCCCGAAACTGGTTCTGGTGTGATATTCCAAGGTATGTATCATCAACATGGTGTTAAAAAAATTAGACGTAAAGCCAGATACACAATATCATACTGGTTCACAACTGAACTGAATAGAAGCTCCCCACAATTAATAGATTTGGACCCGAATGTTGATGAAGATATACTTAGATTGAAACTAGAGGGAAAACCTTATCCGACTTATGCTCCAATTTCACCGGATGCTATGGCAAAGGATGAGGACAAACAAGTGTTCAACAAACGACCAACTTATGAAAAAAAATTTATTTCTTCTTAAAAATCAATAACTTAAAAACTTGACAAAATGGGTCATCTGCGGTAAAGTATATACATACTTGAGAGGAAATAAAGATGACCCAAACAACAATTAGAGATTCTAAAGACACTCTTGCCAAACTGATGGCATCTGAAAATATCACAGTTGTGCATAGAAAAGTACCAACTGCATATTTTGATTTAGAAAATCGTGTTTTATGCTGTCCTATCCTAAAAGATGATATATCTCCAGAGTTGTATGACTTGTTTATGGGTCATGAAGTTGGCCATGCACTCAACACTCCATACGAAGGTTTACATTCCACCGTTACAGAAAATGCTTCTCTTAAAGGTTATTTAAACGTTATTGAAGATGTACGTATCGAACGTGATATTAAGAATCGATATCAGGGTTTGAAGCGTTCGTTTCATACTGCTTACAATGAACTCATGGAAATAAATTTCTTTGGTGTTGATGGTAAAAACCTTGATAAAATTTCACTTATTGATAAAATCAATTTGATTACCAAGTGCGGTTCACGTGTTCTTATTTCAATGTCTAATGAAGAACAAAAGTTCTTGGACATGGCTGAAAGTTGTGAGACATGGGAAGATGTTGTTGAGTGTGCAACTGCAATCTTTGAATACTCAAAGGAAAAGGAAACACGTACTGATGAAGATGAGATTGTGTCTTATGAAAAGACACTAGAACAAATTGATGATTCTGGTGATGAAATTGAAACAGATGAATTCAATGAAGAGTATGGTGATACCTCAGAAGACGGTGATGAAACTGAGGAAGAAATGGAGACTCAGGAAATTGGTGACGAGACTGATGACGATGAAGAAGAAGTTGCTTCTGAAGAAGGTGCCCGAGAATCTGTAACTGACCACTTCTCTCACAAAAACGAAACTTCCTTTATCGATGAAGAAGCGAATATGCGTACTGAAATCGATTTGCTACCAATCTTCGAGAAGAATGGCCACTACAAAAATAAAATTATCACTTTCAAAAAAGTTCTTGAGGATTGGAGAAATGATAGAAATGTAGAGTATGAAAAACATGACGATTTAATCAAAAAGTCTATCAAGATTCTTTCTAATAAGAACAAGAAGATTGTTAATCATATGGTTCGTGAGTTTGAGATGCAACAGACTGCACATCGATTCAGTAAAGCGATTACTTCGAAGACTGGTAAACTGGATACGAATCGATTAGCAAAATATAAAATTGTCGATGATATCTTTAAAAGAACAACCATACTACCTGATGGTAAAAATCATGGGGTTGTAGTTTTGTTAGACTGGTCATCTTCGATTGTGTCCTCTGTACCTGATATGATTGAACAGGCTTTGATTCTGGTTGACTTCTGTAGAAAAACAAACATTCCATATCGTATCTTTTTATTCTCAGACTATATGGATGAATGGTGTGTTGGTAGAGGTTCTCTTCTGGAAATTTTCAGTAATGAAATGTCTAACAGAGACCACAACGAAATGATGTACAATGTTGCCTGTTTGTGGTATTCTTACTTTACACGTAACTTAACTGCTGGACGTTTTACTAAAGGTTTAGAAGAGTATAACAAGACATTTGAAACTGACCATTCGCTTACGGATGGGTATATTTACTTCAATTTCCATCTTTTCCCAAAGCAATATAATTTAGGTGGTACTCCTTTAGATGACAACTTGATTGTTTTAAGAACGTACCTACCAAACTTCCGAAAGATGTATGCACTTGAAAAGTGCGTGTTAACTATACTGACCGATGGATACTCTCATAGTTGTGATGATTTGGATATCAGTAATGAAGAGAGGGCCGAAGTAGAAAATCAAATGGCCGAGACTGATGCCCCATCCAATCGATGGAATAGATACCGCGGGGTTGAACGTTATATGAGAGACCCATACTCACGTAAAGTATACCGACTTGGTGATATGTCATATCGGTATGCTGGAAGTTTCCAGGTGACTCAAAATCTTCTGCATTGGATTTCTGCTGAGACTGGGTTTACCGTAACTGGTTACTTTTGTGTTAAAAATAGAAGAGAATTTCAAACACTTATATTTCATGCTAATCTTGAAATTGGGGAGAATGATTGGAAAGAGGTTTCTAAAACTGGTAAAGTTTATGACACTCGTGGGTATAACAAATTGTTTGTCTGTAAGACTTCATCATTGGGAACTCAAGGTGATGACTACCTTGATGAAGAATTAAAAGAGGCGACAGTGCGTAAAATTGGTAGTGCGTTTTTGAAGAACCAAAAGAGTAAGATTTCTTCTAGGTTTCTCGCGAACGAATTTATCAAAGAAATTGCTTGACATAAATTTAAAAGGAAATTAAAATGAACGATAAATTTGCTGATGCTTTGATTGCTGTTGGACCGACTCCATGTGAGAAGTATAATTGTAGTAATATTTCCATGTGTGCGAATGATGTTACTGATTGTAAATCTTTCCGATACTGGGTCAACAATGGGTCATTCACTAAAGTCAAAAAGACAATTGGTGAAATGGTTTATGATGGCATTGAATACACGTTTGAATGTTTCACAACGAAAACAATTGAGAGTGATGTGAAACGATTGATTAGGGAAATTAAAGATGAAAGTTGAACTCTTTTCACAAAAAGAACAACCAAATAGTGTTGTGTCTTTATCTTTTGAATCGAATTGTTTTCTTTTTGAAAACTTCTTAAACGATGGTGAATTGAATGAGGTGGTAAAAACATTTAACGATTACCACAAATATATAATCAATGTTTCTCGGATGACTACTAGAAATGACCAAAGGGAAGAGGAGATTATGTTTTTATCTGAAGTACAAGATAGATACAATATTTTTGATTGGGACCAGTTCTCTTTTGTGCCAAAGATTAGGAATTTGATATTAGACCAGTTCAAAGACTTTTGTTTGAATGGAGACTTGTATTGTAAATCATATTTTGAAGGTGACAATGCTCTAACATTTAAGGAAGAGTATGAACCATTAACACCTGAAACATTCTTTGATGGATATTTACAATTTGACGGTGGGCCTGTTGATTTGTATTTATCTAATCCATTCACACCAAAAGACAATAGAATAATTAGAATGAATCCTGGCACAATTGTTTTTTGGCCGTCTTATGTCTATTCCAAAATTACTATTCCAAAGAATAGTAAACGATTTGGTATTGTCATTGATTCTAAAGTTTCAACAGAAAATATTGAAAATTATTTTCAGTTGGGGGCTTGACAAATTAGATATTTTCTGAGATCATTATATAAGTTGAGTGAGAAAAAAAGGACTTTAATATGAGTGATGTACAAGTATTCCGTATGACTAAAGGACGTATGGGAGTTATTGAAACACTGACCCGAGACTTTCCTGGTCAAACACGATTTACCCGCAAAGAACTCAAACAATCTTTGGGCTCTGTCCCATATTGGATGAGTAATACTAAAAGGTATTCTTTCAAAGAAAAAGAAAAGGGCAAGGTTATTTTCAACTTGTCTACCATTCTACCAGAACCAACAACTAATGTTGCAACTAATGTTGTTCCATTCAAACCCGTTGAGGAGACAATGCAATCTGTACCTGAAGTAATGCCAAACTATGTTCCTTTCGGACATTACAATGATTTAAAAATGATTGTCCAGTCTGATATGTTCTTCCCCGTTTTCATTACTGGTCTTTCGGGTAATGGTAAAACGTTGATGGTCGAACAGATTTGTGCAAAACTCAAGCGTGAGATGATACGTGTAAATATCACAATTGAGACTGATGAAGATGACCTGATTGGTGGTCATACTTTAATTGATGGTAATATGTCGTTCCGTGAAGGTCCGGTATTACGTGCAATGCGTACTGGTTCTGTTTTGCTTCTTGATGAGGTGGATTTGGGTTCAAACAAACTCATGTGTTTACAGTCTATCCTTGAAGGTAAAGGTTATTTTATTAAAAAGACTGGTGAGTTTGTTGAACCCAAGGATGGATTCACAATCATTGCGACTGCTAACACTAAGGGTCAAGGTTCTGATGATGGTAGGTTCATTGGTACTCAAATCATGAACGAAGCAATGTTAGAACGTTTTGCAATTTCACTTGAACAGATGTATCCCAATGTCACCGCCGAGAAAAAAATTCTCACCAAAGAAATGCAGTTAACTGGTGATGCTGATGTTGAGTTTATTGAAAAACTTGTACAATGGGCGGATGTTATTCGAAAGACATACAATGATGGTGGTATTGATGATGTTATCACCACTCGACGATTGGTTCATATTGTGAAAGCCTTTCGAATGTTTGGTGACCGCATGAAATCGATTACAATGTGTGTGACACGTTTTGATGAAGAAACAAAAAATTCTATCTTGGATTTGTATTCTAAGATTGACAGTGATGTAAACTTCGGGTACAATAATGAGATTGAAACTGATAATGAGGTGAGTGCATGAAAATAAGCAATTCAACAAAATCAATCCTTAAAAACTTTTCTACCATCAACTCTGGTATTAAAGTTGAAGAAGGTAATCGTTTGAAAACTATTTCAAACATGAAAAACATTCTTGCGGTGGCTGATGTCTCTGAGGATTTTCCAGTGACTTTCAGTATCTATAATCTGTCTGAGTTTCTAGGTGCAACATCCTTAATGGAAACACCAGATTTTAACTTTGGTGATAGTTCTGTAGTTATCTCCGATACGAGTGCTTCGATGAAGTATCACTATGCAAGTGAAGGTATGGTAGTAACACCAGAAAAGATGATTACAATGCCTGATTGTGAGGTCACGTTTACACTTGAAGAAGACACGTTAGTAGAGATGCAGAAAGCTTCCAGTGTTTTGGGTGTAACTGATTTGGTATTAGAGAAGTCTAGTGATGATGTTTACTTAGTTGTACGAGATAAGAAGAACCCAACATCTAATTCTTTCAGTAGAAAAGTTATCACAGAAAATTTGAAAGATTCATCGGATTTCTCTTTCAATTTCAAAATTGAGAATTTGAAGATTCTACCTGCCACGTACACAGTGAGTGTTGCTTCTGTTGGTATCTCTCACTTTGAATCGTCTGAACATAGTGTACAGTATTTTATTGCACTTGAACCGGACTCCAAGTTTGGTTGATATTGCCCTAGTCCGTCAATATCAGGGAATGGACCGTTTCTCACTCTCTCTAAAATTAGGTTGGTCCATGTACGCAAAGATGGTGGGGTCTTTGCTTTTTGCGGGTATAGTTTAGTGGTAAAATAAAACCTTGCCAAGGTTTAGTCCTGAGTTCGACTCTCGGTACCCGCTCCATTTTCGGAGTTAGAATATATTATGGAAGAGTTTTTACTTGTTGAAAAGTATCGTCCAAAGACAATCGAAGACACAATTTTACCGGACGATATTAAAAATACATTTCACCAATTCGTAAAGAATGGTGAGATTCCAAATCTTATGCTCTGTGGTTCTGCTGGTATCGGTAAGACTACAGTTGCAAAAGCACTATGTCATGAACTTGATGCTGATTACATTGTGATTAACGGTTCCGATGAGGGTAGATTGATTGATACCCTACGAACCAAAATTAAAAACTTCGCATCAACCATGTCTCTTACCGGAGACACTAAAGTCGTTATTTTAGATGAAGCTGATTACATATCAGCTGACTCTGTACAACCTGCTCTTCGAAACTTTATTGAAGAGTTTAGTTCCAACTGTAGGTTTATTTTCACTTGTAACTATAAGAATCGAATCATACCGCCATTGCACTCTAGGTGCACTGTAATCGATTTTTCCATTCCCCCCAAGGATAAACCTAAGATTGCAGGAAAACTCCTTAAACGCATCACAGAGATTTGTGATAAGGAATCTATCTCATATGATGAGAGAGTTCTTGCTGAATTGGTAATGAAGTTCTTCCCCGATATGCGTCGTTGTCTTAATGAAGTACAACGGTACGGTGTATCTGGGAGTATCGACTCTGGACTTTTATCCACCCTTTCTGAAGAAAAATTGACTCCACTTATTGATATGTTGGAATCTAGAAACTGGACTCAAATGAGGAAATGGGTTGGACAAAACTCCGACAATGATTTCAATACACTTTTTCGCAAAGTGTTTGATTCTCTCGAAGAAAGACTCGAACCTTCTTCACTACCTGCTGCGGTGATTGTTATTGCAGATTATCAATACAAATCTGCTTTTGCGATGGATGCCGAAGTAAACTTTGTTGCATGTTTGACCGAATTGATGAAAGAGTGCAAGTTTAAGAAATGAAAAAGAATCCTTTTGATTACGTTAAGTCGGTATCTTATGATAAAGAAGACATCATGTTGGATGAACAGGATGAAAACTCCTATTCGCCATACTTGACCAATCGTGCTTTGTCATATCATGAGGATTCCATTTACTTCACAAACGAGATGAATACAAGGTTTGACACAGAAAATCGCCTTCAGTATCTATTTTTTCTAAATATCCTTAGAAAACGAAAGAGGTTCTCAAATTGGGAGAAGCCTCAAGAGAATGAACAGGTGGATATAGTATCTAAATATTACAATGTCTCCACCAGTAAATCTAAGGAGTACTTCAGTTTACTGACTGCTAATCAGATTGAGGTATTGAGAGAAAGAATGGAGATAGGTGGTAGTAATGTACGAAGACCAAACATCACTGGTGGAGAAACTAGTTGAAGTTACTTTTGAAGAACAATCTGATTTTCTAAAGATTAGAGAGACACTAAGTAGAATTGGTGTTGCCTCAAGAAAAGATAAAGAGTTGTTTCAATCTTGTCATATTTTACATAAAAAAGGTAAGTATTACATAGTTCATTTTAAAGAACTGTTTCAACTGGATGGTAAACCAACTAATATTGATGAAAACGATATCGGAAGGCGAAATAGTATTGTAGATTTACTCAGGCAGTGGAACTTGATTAATATAGTAGATGAATCTAAGATAGAGGAACTAAAGGTTCCGTTATCACAGATAAAAATCCTTTCTTTCAAAGAAAAGGATGAATGGAAACTAACTACAAAATATAATATAGGAAATAATTGACATGGAAAATTTGATTGTACTTGTTGCACTTCTTCTTTTTGGTGGGTTGGTTGCGTATATTGTTTGGCCAAAAAAACCACCAGTTGTTGAAGAACCTTCACCGGCTGAGAAAAAAACATTATCAAAGAAAACGAAAGCTAAACCAAAAGTTGATTTGACAACTTTGAAAAAAGCAGAACTCAAGGACCTTTGTGCAAAGCAGGGGATTGATGTAAAAGCTAATGACACTAAAGCTGTGTTAATCCAAAAACTGGAATCATAATAATAATAAACGGCACCTGAATGATTGGGGACTTACAGTCCCCTTTTTTGCTTGACATAAAACATATTCCGATATATAATTGTATAACAATTGAGGAATTAATATGAAAAAATTACTAATATTTGCTATTGTGTTATCATCTTTAATGTATGCGTCATCTGCTTCTGCACTTGGTGAAAAAGAAAAAAACGTTTTAGCTGTTCTTGGTGGCATCTTAGTGGTCGATAAAATTGCTGACCATTATAAACGAAAGAATGACAAAGATGTGTATAATTCACATTTCGAAAAAGAAAAACTTGAAGTAGAACGTGCATACATGGAAGGTGTTGCTCGGCGTCAACGAGAAGAATTGGAAGCTAAAAAACGTGCTGCTTATCGTTGTGGATACGAAGGTATTTGTGAATAATGGAAAATATAAACGATTTGTATTATTATAAATTATCTGTTCCTTTTACAGAGGAAATGCTGAAAGAGTTACAAAACTTCTTTCCAGAAGATAAATTTAATCATGAAGTTTATGATGCTATTAGTTATGCTCATTCAGAGTTTCCTATGGAAGAGAGTCTTCCAATTGTCTCGGAAGCTCTTGCACCACTTAATCTAAACATTGATGATTGGGGTGCTTTAAGTTTTCCCGCTAAGGTCCCAAACGTTGCTCATACTGATGGTGGTTCTTATAAATTCAAACTAATAGCACCAATGTACAATAACGGTGGATGTGTAACCAATTTCTATAAAATGAATAAAGATGCCCTTGCAATGGAAACATCTTTTGACCCTGAAGCAAATCCTGCAACAAAAAGTGATGAGTTTGCACGAAGAGAAGAACCTTTGCGTCTGTATTGGTATGAAGATAAAGAAGGTAATCCATCATTAGAACTTTATGGTTCTTATATCCTAGATGGTGTTTATTTGATAAACAATATGCAAATACATGGTTTACAGTATGAAGAAAATTTATTTAACTGTAGATTTTTTATAACATTAAAAGATGAAGATACAGAAGTCAATAGACTCGTTTCAAATCATTAAAAATATCGTAGTTTATACAAAAAAACTTGTATAAATAACGGTGGTTACGCGGAATTGTCCGGTAACTAGACAACAATCTTGCTTTAAGAAAAGGAGATAGCAATGGTTAATACACGAACAAAAGTGTTTTCGTTCCCCCACTCTCGTTTCATTGGTTTCGACCATGTATGGGATGAGATAGAAAGACTAACTGCCGCTGGCGCAAACGAGAAG
>Ga0070750_10000046_pt1 | contig 47363 bp, 61 predicted proteins | sample VirMetDEL_Nov_24_FD_77013 | JGI IMG/M metagenome (GOLD analysis project Ga0070750, IMG submission 77013) | Aqueous microbial communities from the Delaware River and Bay under freshwater to marine salinity gradient to study organic matter... | ecosystem: Environmental > Aquatic > Marine >...
ACTCCCTTACCATATTCAATATCGAACTCACATGTCTTGAATGGAGATCCTATCTTGTTCTTTGTTATCTTGATGTGTTGATGGAAGCCGATAACCTCTTCTCCTTGCTTCATCCAACCCTTACGCTTGACTTCTAATCTCTGTGATGCGTAGAATGGTAATGCCTTTCCTCCTGTAGTTGTTGTAGAAGGACCATACATTGCAATTGTTGATCTTAATTGATTAATAAATAGGATTGTTGTATCATTGTCTGATGCTGGACCCGATATCAACTTCATCCCTTGACTCATCATCCTGGCTTGTAGTGCCATTTTGATTTCTCCAGACTCTCCTTCGAGTTCTGCTTTCGGTACCAATGCTGACACAGAGTCAACGACAATCAAATCCACTACAGGTATCAAAGCCCTAATTGCCTCCATAGCCTGTTCTCCATATGATGGTTGACTAATCAATAACTTATCTGTATCGATGCCTAAAAGAGTGCAATACTCAGTATTAAGAGCATGCTCTGCATCTATCAATGCTACTTCACCTCCCATGTCTTGAATCACTTTTATTGCCTCTAGAGCTAATCCTGTCTTACCACATCCAGATTCAGCATATATCTCTACAATTTTACCAACGCCATATCCTCCACCTAACATTTCATCAAGTAAAGGTCTTCCTGATGAGAATGTTTTAGCATCTGTTCCTGCATCATTCATTCTCATTACTACTTTCTCTCCAAATCTTTTTTCTAGATTTGCAAGAACTCCTTTTATTGCTTTATCATCTTTTTTACTCATACCGTTTCTTGTGTTAAAAATTCTTCCAAATACTCTTTTCCAACTTCGTAGTCAAAATCCTTCTCCTCACAAAATGATTTGAAAATCTCTCTTACACTGTCTGCGGTGTATTCTTCAATGACTGTTGGTTCTACATCTGAGTCAAATTCCCACTTGGCTTCAAATTTAGTTTTCACATCAATACCTGTTCCTTTGAACATTGCTTTGTCAAGTGCTTTTAGATTTGACTCACTTCCTATAAATTCGAATCTAATAGCATCCTTACTTCCAGAGAATTGTTTTATCAGAGCTTTGATGTCTTTTGTAGTTACCTCATCTATGTTGATAATCTGTTTTTTAAACTTCCTAAACTTGCCTTCAATGATCTTATAAGACAAATCATCATAAAGTACTGTAAAGCCCTTATTATCATCTTCACCGAAGTCGTTTTGTCTTAATGAAGGTAGATGTATTATGTCTTTTGTAATCTCATGTGTATTGTGATAATGTCCAAGGTAAGTCTTCTTAAACTTCTTAAGCATCTTTCTTGTGATATTCTTCTTCTCGCTTACTCTTCCTAGATTAGTTGAACCTTGCATCTCAAAATGACTTATCAATACATCTGTCGGTTCGGCTTCTTCAATCATAGGAACTAATTTATCGTCAGAAAAGAATGGTAGCAATGTAATTGTTACTCCCTCCAATTCTATCACCTCAAGTTTACTGTTGAACTCTACTGAGGGATGATGTCTGTATATGTCAAGAAAAGAATACTCACTCCCATAATCAGTTTTATCATGATTACCTGGAAATAAATAGCATTTCAAATCACTAGACTTTAGTATTGTTAAAATGTAATCAAAAGTTTTTAATACCTCCTGTCTTTGAAATTGCCTTGAATGAAATAAATCTCCAGCAAATATTAGATTATCTATTCCATTTTCACAAGCATATTCAATCATGTGTTTCACTGACTGCAACACTTCATATTCATTTCCTGTTTTTAAATGAACATCATTCCAAATAATTGCCAATGGTTTCTTCATGTTTCTTAAAGTTTTTTGACGATGGCTGATTTGTGATACATATTAACTATCACAATATTTGTCTCATCGTGTATAGAAGGAGTGAATGATACTTGATCAGTTCCCCATACTTCTCCCTGAGCTCCCCATTGGTTAACAAACAAGACTACATCTCCATCTGTTAAATAACATTCTAGCTTTGCATACTCAGCAATCTTAGGTATTGACTCAACTACTATTCCTCCTCTGAGGTGAATCATTTTTATATTTCTTTCCCATTTTGGATCAGCCTCATTCCAAGTACCCATCCTAAATTCATATTTCTTTGTCTCCATATCTTTCTAGAATTAAAAAGCTCCCCCTCTCGGAGGAGCTAATTGACTTATTTCCCCATAAGTGAATCAAGTTGTGAATCTAGTTCGTCAACGTCAACGTCCTGCGTTTCTACCTTAGATTCTTCTTTCTTAAAAGGTAATTCTTCTAAGTTTTGAGCTAATGTATACCACTCAATAAGATCCTTCTTTGATAGAGTTGGAAGCTCTTCACCTTCATAGTTCTCATCGATATAATCTTTGAGAGCTCTCTTCATTTTGAGAGGTGTTGGCAATTTAACTTCTTCCTTTGGAGTTTCGGCTACTTCTTCTTTCACCTCTTCGGCTTTGGTTTCAACCTTGGCTTCTTTTACTTCTCCTCCGGGAACATTTTCTTCCACTACTTCAGCAACTTCTTTTACTGCTGGTGAATCGTCCAAATTTGGAACAACTTCCATTTGCACTTTTTCTACATACCAATCATTCAAGTCCTCGAAGAACCTTCTGATTTCTTTTTTGGTAGCAGATTTAAACCAATCTGATTCCTTTGATGGTGCATCATCAATTTTAAGAGCTATCTTCTCTCCATTTTGTCTAAAAGAAATTCCCATTGCTCTTTTCTTATCGTTCCCGATAAAGTCATAAGGCTTGATGAAGAATGTCTTTTGCAAATCCCCTAACAACAATGCCTTCATCATATCTTGTGAATAGCGATTGTTAGTTGAAATTGAGATAATGTAACTCTCTGGAGTACCATCATCAATTTTTACATTGATTGATTCTCCATACTCTGGATGTGTTCTGAAGACAACTCCTGTTATCTTTCCTGTCACATCTGCGTACTGCGCTCCTTTGCGAAGTCCTTTGGTTCCATCCTTTCTCTCATACGTTTGTGTTGCATAATTTGGATCTGATTCGTCAGCTTTACGGTTCCAAATGAATCCTCCTGCGATTGATAAATACGTACTTCTAGATTGGTTTACTGTTCCTAATCCCATAATGATAAAATTTAAAAATAATTAATTTGTTATAAGGACTTCTTCTAACTTAGCAAAGATGCCTTGGGTCTTTACTTTTTCTTTGATGCTTTTTCTTATTTCATATATTACTTTTTGATTAATATTCCGTTTATTTTTCCTTCAATCAATCCAGCTACAAAATCCTCTGGAGTTGTTCCATTGACAAGTCCATTCAATTTTCTAGACTTATCTTGACACGCCCAATACAAAGAAGACAATGCATTAAAATTTTTCTCAGCTGTGATGAATGCCATCTTCTTTTTAATCCATTCCTCATCTGTTTCAAAACTTGTCTCTAAAGCTTTTTCAGTAAGCTTGACTTTGACTGGTTCATCATCTACCCTTAGAGTATAGAATCCTGAGTTATTAGCCGCTTCTCTTCTTAGCTTAGCTTTGTAATTACCTTCAAATATTTTCAAAGCTAATTTGGTCTCTCCCATTCTTGCTTCAACTTCAGACTTTAACAAACCGATTCTGTTTACTGCAACTGAAATTGTTACATGTTCTCCAAATATATTGGATGTGTCAATCTTTGTTAAATCATCTACGTTGATTGTAGAATCTAAATTATCGTGTTCTAAAGTGATAGGCTCTGTGCCTATGTGGATTGTGTATTTCATAATTCTTTGATTTTTTCTAATTGTTGTTCTAACTCATCTCTGTCACTTCCTCTCTCTTCCATCCACTCTAAAAAGTGTCCATCGATACTTCTCTCTTCCATGAACTTAATCATGTCTTGTATTAATTCCAATTCATCCATCATTCAAATTTTTCTTGGTGAAATTTTTCTTCAGCTTCATGAAGAATCTTTTCATGGTTTAATGTCGGATATCGTTTTTCGATACCTTCTTTTACTAACTGTCTTTGCGCTGTACAATGATACCATTTAAAAAAGCCATTTAAAGCATCTTCTACAGCCTCTTCATATATTTTAACGTCTACTGGGTTATACATATCTTAATCTTTATAATACTCACTCATAGCCGCATTCACGGCCACCTTCCAATCTACCGAAGGACATAACAATTGAACTCTAGCTGTTGCTGTTGCGATCTTTTCAGAAGTCAATCCTTCCCAACCATTTTCTTTGAAGACTTTCTTTGCAACATTAATTGCACTTCTCAATCTTTCTTGCTCCTCTTGAGCCAAAGCGTGCCCTTGACAAAAGGACATCTTTTTTAAATTATCTTTTATACTCATAACACTCAATTAAAAAGCTCTCATTCCTGGTTGCCAATTATTTTTAAAATTTTTAACTTTCTTAGAATCAACTCTATTTTGTGTGAACGTTACAATCCAAAAATCATCTCCCGTATACTCACACTTTCCACCATACTTATAAGATCCATCATATTGATCAGCTAACTCCTTAGCTCTTCTTTCATTTGTTACTTCTTTCGTGGTTGTCATAATTCTTTGTTTTTTATTATGTCATAAAGATAACACCTTTCAAAGTACTAGCCAAACAAAATCGAAATTATTTTTCATCTCTCCAACAATCAAAATATGCATGCCTTGGAAAATCTTTGATTGGAGACATTCCATTATATCTAAAATGTCTTCCAATGTACTGCTCTTTGTTCTCGAGTAATTCTTTTTTATCGTCGTCATCAAATCCTCTAAGGTTAACAATGAATTGTCCCTTGTCTTCAAATTCAATAAGGAAACCTTTTGCTTTACCACTCGGCTCTCTGTCATCCTTCTTCTTCGACGTTACTGAGCGTCCAAGTTCATTTGTTGTTCTTTCAACTCCTTCTTTGATCTGAGTCCCTTCAATAACGTCAAGCACCACTCCGTCCCATTCTTTCTTATCATCTTTCATCTTGAGTAGCGTGCCTTGTTTGATAGAAGATCTTCCGTACTTATATGAGTGATCCATATGAGTGAGGACTAACCCTTCCCAGCCATCTTCAATTGCCTTGTCATAGAAGCTTTGGATTTGCTCAAATGAATCAAATTCTCTCCAACACGGTAATACGATGTGCATCATTGCACTGACAGGAACCTTTGTCTCAAGTACTTTAAATATCTCCAACATGCGATCTCGATATCCTTTGTGCTCACTTCCTTTAACATATCCGTCAAAGATCCAACAACAAAGATTCTGGTGAAACGTTGTGAGGAATTCAATACCATATCCTCCGAAGTCTTCTTTAAATTTCTTAGGATTCTTCTCCTTGAGTTTTTCAATCTTCTTCTTGTACTCATACCTCGCAACATCAGTGTTGGCAAAGAATGAATTGATGACATTGAATTTTGGTCCATGCATATAAAATTCTCCTTCCAGTACAATTCCAGCATCACGACATGCATCATTGAGTTCTTGAAACCTTTCAACCACACGATCGCTTCCTGGAGCTTTGAGTGAGCGAGACAATACATAGTCTCCAACCCCTAATACCATGCGTACACCATCTTTCTTACGATTGATAATATATTGACTTGCCCCACCATTCTTCTCGATTAGAGCTCTTAATTCTTGTTCTCCAAACGAACCATCCTTCGGAGCGTTGGGAATCAAATTTGGTTTAAAATTCTTCATAATAAATGGAAGGGGCCGAAGCCCCATCTTTTTTAAATGTTAATAATTCTTTCTTCAATAATTTCTTTAACTCCATATTCTTGAGCTTTCAAAATTGCTCTACTCTTACTACCAGTTTCCAATACTATGATTGAATTTTTAACTACTTTGTAAATCGGATAATCTTTCATAATGTATAAGTTTTAAATTTCTATACACTAAAGATAAGACCTTTTTAAGTTCTAGCCAAACAAAAAGGGAAAAAGTTTAAAAAAACTTTTCCCCCCAATCTTTAATTAATCAATAAACTCTTCAAATTGATCTTTCCAATTTTCAATGCATAAACACATTTCTTCAAAATCATTATCACAAACACTCCATGCTATATCAACCATCTCCACTACTTCATATACCTCATCACGTTCTTCAATCATTGTAATTGCATGACTTGCTTTAACCAACTCTTCACATGAAAATCCTTTTTCATGTAACATACAAATTAATTCTTTTACTACACTCATAATATATTTGTTTTAAATTATATATAAATATAAGTATTTTCAAAGTACTAACCAAACAAAAAGTGAATTATTTTAGAACTTTTAATACCGATTCTTCAGTGATGGTCCACTGATTGCCTTTTGTCCATTTGGGGTCATATTTCAATTCACCAGAGAAGAGAATGAAACCTTTCTCACATCCAGTCAACTCATCTTCCCAATCAGCATAAGCATCACTCCATATGATAACTTTGTATAGGTCATAGTTGTGTTCAATAGTCATCCTAGCATATTTCCCTCTCTTACTCTTTCCTACTTTATACTCTACTACATAACCTCCAAAGCCTCCAAAGATTGCTCTCTTGTGTTGCTTCTTTGCTTCTGCTGCTTTTATGAACCTGTCTTTGATTCCAACCTCCTTTGCTATGCCCTCATAGTCTATCAAAGCAAGACCTGTAAGTTCTTTTTGTTTCCATAACCACCACCACTTCTTGTCTACTTGACCTATCGTGTAAGCATCGCGTTTTGGATTTGTTACTCTTACTTTTCTATAAGCTCTAAATCGCTTTATGAGTTGGTGTCTTTTCTTTACATCGCCTCCAAAGCCATATAAGGCATCAAATGCTCCTGATGCTATAAGTGCCTCGAAAGTTTGTTTCTTCACCTTAGAGCCCTTCCAAGCATGCCTATCCTCAAAATTTGCGAATGATTTATAAGGACCATTCTCTTTCCTTTCTTTGATGATTTGCGCTGCGGTATCTTCTCCAATACCTTTTATTGATCCCAATCCCCAATAAATCTTTTTCTCATCCATATGAGCTTCCATCTCCATGCCAGAACCATTAATGTCTGGAGGTGATATTTCAACTTCTTTGGTTTGAAAGATTTCAGATAAGAATCTTAAAGTATTTTTATCATCTGCATAATCCAATGCAACTGTCCAATACTCTAAAGGATGGTGTACCTTTAAATATTGACTCACGTAACCAGTCAATGCATAAGCTGCAGAGTGCGACTTGTTGAATGAGTATTTTGCAAATTCTAACATAGCATCCCATATACCTTCAAAAACTTCTTCAAGGCATCCTTTACTCAAGAAACCTTCTCTAACTTTAGATTTCCATTTTTGAATATCTTTCAGCTTTTGTTTACCCATCGCTCTCCTAACATCATCCGCTTCTTTCATAGTCAATCCTCCCAACTGTTGACATACCTGCATTATCTGCTCTTGGTAGATCAATAATCCAAATGTATCTGAAGTCAACTCTTCCATACCCCATAATGGATTTGGTGCGGCTCCTTCATTTTTACACTTCACATACTTTTCATGATATCCATTCTGCATTGGACCAGGACGTATAATTGCAACTGTTGCAATCAAGTCATCTATCTTCGATGGCTTCAATGCTCTTGTGTATTCAGTTATGGTTGGTGAACCTAATTGAAACACATCTCCATTCCAGCCATTTGTAAAGTACCTATACACTTCCTTATCATCTAATGGTAAGTTGTATATATCTGGCTTCTCTTTACCATTCTTTTCTATCAGTCTTAAGATGTCAGCAAACTTATCAAGTTGTTTAATACCCAAGACATCCTCTTTCAAGAAACCTGCGTCATCCATCTCATAACCTCCCCACTCGCTTACAATCAAACCTTTCTGTTTTCTTACAGGGCACCATTGGCTCGCTTCCATCAGGTTTGGAAAGATAATCATCGCACATGGATGTATTGATTGAGATTTGGGTTGATCAAGTATCAATGGCATATAGTGAAATATGTCTGACTGATCTTTTATATACTGTTTTAGTATTGGTTCGGAGACGGCTGTCTTATACAAATCCCCCATGGATGCATCCTTCTCTCCTATGATAGATGTCACGAGGTTTGCTTTACTGAAATCTCCTCCGAATTGTCTATCCATGTCTTTCAATGCTCCCTTCAACTTCATGGTGGTGAATGTTCCTACTGAGCATACTTGCTCTTCTCCGAACCTCTCTTCCATATAAGCTTTCACCTTAGCTCTGGACCTTCCTTCAAAGTCAGTATCAATATCAGGTAATGTACCTTCAACTAATTTTTGACCCTTAACTTCTTTTATCTTCTTTACTATCACAATTTGGATATTTAATATTTTAAAATGTTATCACCTTCTCTCAACTCCTCGACGAATATTATCATCTCCTTTTCTCTTCTCTCAATCCTCAACAAAGAACCTTCATTCAAGGTAACAGTTTCACCATCTTCATTCTCAATCTCAAATGCGTCACATTCTTTCATGTAACCCATCCTTCCATCATTCAAGAATCTCTCAAAGAGCAAATCAAAGTCTAGTGGATTAATTTGAATCAATCCTAATAAGAAAGATACTAATGAACCTCCTGCTGAACCCCTTCCGATTCCTACAAGTATTTTTTCCTTCTTAGCGAAACGTATTATGTCATACAGTACTAAGAAGTAATCTAATACGTCTCCCTTCTGTAGAACCCTTATTTCCTCCTTTAATCTATCTATATACTCTTGAGACTTTTCTATTTTTCTTTCTTCGAATCCTTTCTTTATGAGATGGAGGAATAACTGCTCCTTTGTTTCAAACCTTTCTGACTCCTCCTCAGTCATTACATATTTTGGCAAACGTCTGTTTACTGTATCATAAAGGAAGTTACATTGACTTGTGACCAGCTCCAAATTCTTTGTTGCTTCTCCCCACAATGTCTTCCAAGACTCATTGCCTGGTTCAAATAATTTAATCACCTCAACTGCATATTGATTAAATGATTTAAAATATTGATTCTTTGATTTCAATGAATATACCTTTGCTACAGCCCATAGAATCTCTCTAGCCACATAATCGGGTTGGTCTAAATAATATGCATCATACGATGCTACAGGTCCCATAGAGCTCTGTAAAAAGGCTTTTAGGTTTTCAACATACCAAGCATCCTTTTCCTCATTCTCAAACTCAACTGTATCCAGCAAGTAATAATCCATAAAGTAATCCTTGACGTGTTTGTAGTCCATAGTCTTCGGATCACATATCACAATCAAGCCTTCTCTTGCTACTTCAACCTCTTCTATTTTTACTGAACTTCTTCCCTCAACATTTATCTCCTTGCTCAATCTCAACAAGTTTAACCAACCGGAGAAATTTTTTACATAAAGCTTCAAATCATAAGTTTGACCCATGCCTGCATCAACAGCCAATGACATTCCAAAGATTGGTTTAATGTCATTCTTCTCACAAAGGTTTTGGAATTCTATGACTCCAGACAATGTATGTTTCTCACAAATACCTAATGTTTCAACTCCGAGGAATTTTGCTTTTTTAATCCAATCCTTATACAAACCTACTCCGTTCAATAATTCGTGACCTGAATGAATTCCTAGAAAAGCACTCATTGGCCTTCTTTGACAAGCACTCCCTCTATGCTTTAATTCTTCCATTCTTACATTTGTTTCCAAATCCTGCGTATACCATCTTCCTCCAAATATGTATACGTAACCATCCACGTCAGCATCGGTCGATGGTAAGAATTTAAAATCCTCATCAAAGATCTTAGCCTGTTCATCTACAATGTAAAATCTCTCTCCGTTAAAAGTCAGGACTCCGTCCTCCACTTTACCCTTCAAGAGATTCTTCATAAGATACTCTTCTAATCTTCTTTCATTTTTCATACTAATCTTCCAAACCTATTTAATGATGTTCCACTTTCTTTTACTAACTTCATGAATAAGTCGTCTAACCTTTTCAACTCACTCATCCACTTATCGAACTCCCCATCAAATTGATCAAATCTAATTTTGTGTTTCAACTTCAATCTTAAACTATCTGTTTGACTCTGGATGTTAATTAATTGTTCTTTCATGATTATGTGTTTTAAATTTCTATACCTAAAGATAAGTCATTTAAAAGTACTAGCCAAACAAAAAGGGAAAAAAGTTTTACCTCCTCTCCCTTTTCAATCCCCTCCTAAAATTCACTTGTTAAAATATAATGATTATTTTCTCTAAAATATTTTCTTGTTCTTTCATCATTCGCGTAAGCGTCTTCTGATACTAATACTGATGACCATCTTAATGAAGGACGTTTTTCAACCTCCATATGTGCATACATTGTCTCATATGATTCTTTTGTCATAAAAAAAGAAAGAGATGAAATAGTTCTAAAACCTCTATTAGATATACTTGACGAACCATAATTGATTGATTTGAAAAAATTCAACCCATCAACTGTATACAATAAATACACTTTAAAATCTAATCCATAATTGAATTCCTTCTCCTGATTCGAAATAATTACTTGAGGTGAATACTTACCCCATCTCAATAATTCTTTCTTCATCAAATGCTCATACCCAAAATTTTCACACTCTCTTGTTGGATAATCTGATTCCAAATACTCATCCCAAGTTAAAGTTTCTTTGATGTCTAAAATTCTTTTGTCTAATGTTTTCATAATGTGTTTTGTTTAAATTATGTCATAAAGATAAGTCACTTTAAACTTGGAGCCAAACAAAAAGGGGAAAAAGTTTTATCTTTCTCCCCATCTTTTTTTAAACTCCTGCTTCCAATACTGCGATTGCATTAGCTTTTACTGTCTCCCATCCATCTACATACTCGATTGGATCTACTCTATCGATTGCAATGAATGCTTCAATTCTTTCGACGTCACTTGACGTCTTCCCATAAGACTTTCCATCTGCGGTTGGAGCATATGAAGTAGAAGTTCTCGATAATATATCATCAAACTCTAATCCTAACCCAATACATTTGTCTAAACAGTCTCTAAGGATGCCTTCCTTATTAGTATGGATGTATGGCGTAACATATCGAACTCTCTCTGAACCCCAGTTAGAGATCCTAAAAGCGTGTTCTGCGGCTTCTACAGACGCTGGTCTACAATCTGGATAGATTGCATCATCTCCTGCATGCATGCCTAATGCTATTGCTACATTCTCTCCCGTAGCGTCTCCAATAGATAATGCAACTGCATATACTATTGAACTAAACATTATATTACGATTTGGTACTACTGTATCTTTCATCTCCAAACCTTCATAATGTCCTTCTGGAACATCTTTTGTAAAGGTTAGAGCTGAATTTAACATTTTCCCAACACTTGTTAAATCTACTACGTCATGCTTGATGTTGAATCCTTTCCCTTGAAGGAAAGCAACCAATTCTTTTGCTTTAGTTAATTCGAACGCATGTCTCTGTCCGTAATTAAAACTAACTGCCTGAATCTCATCATAGCCTTTTCCTAATAAATTAACCAATAGACAACTACTGTCCATTCCACCTGATAAAGAAATTACTGCTTTGCTCATTTTTTACTATTTAATACTTTTAACATTGTTTCCAACCTTTCTTGAACAGAGCCTGACAGAACTGTAACATTCAATTCATAATATTCGATAAAGTTTTTCAAGATATCGTCTATTTGTTTTTGAAGTTCAGCTCCCGCGTACCTAAATCCATCCTCCACTAGTGGAAACTCTATGGGAAGATAGAAATATGTATTATTGTGAAAGTTACCTTTCTCGAATACCTTTAATCTGTCTACAATAAATTCATCATGTCCGAATGCTTTAGAGTAAGCATATTCATCTATCACTGTACGTGTACATGCATAGTTACTCATCTCGCAATCTTCGTGCCATTTGAATGTAGAAACTTCATTTATGATTTCTTGGCATTCTTTTTGATTTAAACCAATCCTTTTTCCTGCACTAATGATCGGCCTGCCCCATCCGTCTGAAATGTAGATATCTTTTCTATGTTTTCTCAACTCTTGTAACAAAGTTGTCTTTCCGGTTGAGTGTGCTCCGATTAATGCTATCATCTTAAATTGTTTTTAAATTGCATAATATTCCAGACAATGTCATTCCATTGTCTTTTTCCTAATTCTAATTCCATGATGTCTGCCATCTTGGTTGGAATCTTATCGTCCAACTCTCCTTCCTCTGAATATCTTACTCCCATGGCTCCGTGAAGGATTGGATTTGATGTATCCAATGAATATATCCAATCCATGCCTTTGTAAGCTTTAAATTCCTGAGGCAACAAACAACCTAACAAGTGATGCTTCTTATTCCTATTGATAACAGACCTATCCAGCCATTTATTAATGAGCTGTTGTCTTTGTAGCATCCTATTATGAAACTCGCTTGTAGAGAGGCCTTTTGACATATGATGTGAATGAGGAAAACAAATACAAATCTCATCAACGTATTCTGCAAGTGCAAAATAACATTGAGTTAATTCTTCATAAGACTTTCCTTGTACCACTCCCATCGTCTTTCCTGGCAAACCTCTATACTCTCGATTCCATTTTTCTACATTTTGGATTGTAGCTTTGCCATCATCCAATACATCTGGTATAATGTATTTGGTTGGAGCTAATGCTTGTACCCATTTTGCAAATTCTTCCATATCAAATGCTTCCTTCAATTCAAATATTGAATTGTCAAGCAATACTTCTCTTCCCATTTGTAAGCTCTCTACATAGAACTCTAAATATTTGGGATAAACTTCAAACAAATGAACTAATGCATAATCATAGTCATTGAATAATCTTGAAGACTCTAATAAGTCTAATGGTACTTCGTGCGATACTTTAATCATATCTTGTCGGATGAGCCGAAACCTTTGGTTCCTCGTTCTGTGAAGTTTACCTCCTCTTCTTTTATAAACTCAACATCAGTATCTACCATAGGATATACTATTAACTGAGCGCAACCTTGCCCTTTTCCTATGTATTGTACTTTGCTTGAAAAATTATAGACCTTTACTCCTAATTCTCCTCTGTAGCCATTATCAATGATTCCAAAGTGAGGTTGTAAACTCTTTTTGAAACCTAATCCGCTTCGTGCCTCTATTCTGAAGAAGAAACCTGGATCTACATATCCGAGTTTTAATCCAACATCGACTACTTGAGCTTCTCCTGGTTCAATTCTTACATCCTCAACTGAGAACAAATCAAATCCAGCGTCCCCCAACAGAGGACAATCATGATTCTTAGCTGGCAATATAGCATCTGGATTTGTTTTTACAAATTTTATTTTCATTTTCCTTTTCCTTTTATAAAAAAAGGGAGCATTTCACTCCCTTCATTGGTTTTACTTTCTTACAATATCGATTGATGAAAAGAATTCACTTCTCAATGTTCCCTGCTCTTTGAACTTTCCACCTAACTTAGATGTAACTGTATCTGAACATGGATCTTCTACTCCTCTTAACTTAACACACATGTGTTCCGCATCTATTACAATTGCGATATCTTCTGTATCTAAGATAAATTGCAATGCGTAAAAGATTTGCTTAGTTAACCTCTCTTGTATCTGAGGTCTTCTAGCAAAGAAATCTACAACTCTGTTGAATTTACTTAATCCTAGAATATTCTCTCCTGGAATATAAGCTATTTGACAGTATCCAATAATTGGCTCATAGTGATGCTCACATAAAGACTTTACTTCTATGTCTCTTATAATGACCAAATCACTATCATCTGGCGTCTTATTGATGACTGTCGTACATTTAGGAAAGTTATCATAACTCAACCCGTAGAACTTCTCTTTTGTCAATACCTTTGCCCAACGCTTTGGAGTATCTGCTAAAGAGTCATCTGCTAAATCCAATCCTTGAGCTTCCATGATTTGTTTACACAAGTCTTGAACCTCTTTCTGTACTCTTTCTTCAGAGATGAACACAGCCTTCTTGTTCATCGGAGTTTCTACTCCTTTTTGTTTCAAGTACTGATGTACTTCAAATCCTAAGTCTTCACTTAATTTACTTTTGTCTAACATTTTACTTTTTTAAAATTAACTATTGCTTTTCTTCACACCTCTCGCTGATCTTCAAATGCGATAATATGTGGCCTCCAAGTTAACCTATATCCATTATCTCTAACCCAATCAAATAATCTGGGGTAAGACTTGAATAATGACTCTCTTGTGTCTCCTGCTGGCATAAACCAGACTTGCTCTTTTGGTATATCTGTGATGAATAATAGAATTTCTTCTAATGCTTCCTCATCAACTCCATCCCATACAGGCTTGATGTGGTACTCGGCACCAAATCTTTCCTGTCTTTGAATCATTCGATCAACAATCTGTCTCCTTGCCCTAAACTTGTTATGCTGATCAATCATCCTTTGCGTAGTTTCCTGTCCTCCAGGAGTCTTAACTCCGAGCTGAGGTATACTATTGCTAAATTTAGGTGAGATAGATAACAAATGGATAGGGTAATCGGTCTCAATATAATGAGACCCCTCTGTTTCCATTGTTATAAAGATTCCTCTTTCAGATGCAAAGTGAGTTAGTTCATTTACCAATGCTGGATGCATGGTTGGACTACCTCCTGTTAACATCATTTCTCCAATATGTGGATTCTCATCATATATATCGATAATGTCTTGAAAGGAATAACCTCCCTTTTCTGGATGTATCGATGTATACCATGAATCACACCAGCCACCTTCTCCGAAATAACATCTATGAGTACATCCTGTAGTTCTAATGACTACTGTTGGATAGCCGGCCCTAGAGCCCTCTGACTGTACTGCTGTATATACTTCTACGATTGGTAACTTTTTACTGTATTCTCCCTCTTCTATTCTTGGTAACATTAATTCTTTCATATTCCACAGTTGTTTTTACGATCATCATATTCCAATACTCCTTTTTCGATTGCATAAGCTGAAATCTCAGCATGTCTCGCTTTGTAGAAATGAGCTCTTTCCATATTGGTGATACTTTCCTTTCTACAAGTTGATGCACAATTAGGAGTTTCATAAATCTTCACTTCATAAATCTTCAATCCAGTATGAGACTCTCCATATAGAGTGTTCACTAGAATCTCCATAGCAAGAAATACCTCTCTTGTAATGTTTTCTACAGAAGGATTACAATACTTACCCTCTCCAGCTAATGACATCAGCCAAAGTTTGGTACCGTACTTCTCAACTGTTTGAATCAACTCTTCATCTTCAGGATTTAAAATCATCCCGTGATCTAAAATGTCATCAATCCATTGTAAGAATACTCTTTTGATTTCTTTGAAGTCAATTGCATATCCAATCTCTTCCATATTCTTGTGACTAAAACTAATTTCAGCCAAATATGTGTGCCCATGGATATTGTAACACTTCATGAACTCATTCATTACTCTATGGCCTGAGTCGAAATTACATTTTCTTGTTATAATTTGCATATTCGTTTATTTATATTTGTTAATACTCTTTTCTAAACTCGGAATCACATTCTCCTTATAGGCCAATAGCGCTTGCGTATAAGTCATCTCTCCCCATACTACACATACTATGCAATATAGTCTTTGGAATTCATCCATCAACTCTTCTCGAGTCAATGGATCTAATTCACACACTACTAATTTCTTTCTAATGGCTACTACTTCGTCTGCTACTTCTAAGATATTTTTCATAATTATACAGTTCTCAAATATTTGGTGAATAAATTTTTTGCATGCTTCCAATCCTTTACTTCAAGATCCATGATTCTATTTTCAATCACTAATCTATATACTTCAGCATCTTCGGCGAATACTGTATACCCTGTATACTTCTCATTCGCACATTCATCCCAAGAATCAATATTATGAGTCATCCACTGATGAACTCCATCATAATAAGATCCACAGATCCCAGCATAAGCTGAAAGCTCTCCAACCTTATTTGATAATTTACTTGAAAATCCTAATCCTAAAATTAAGTTTCCGTTTTCAACGTCGTAATTTAATGTTTCTCTAAGTGTCATAATAGTTGTTTTTAAATTTCTATACACTAAAGATAACACCTTTTAAAGTTCTAGCCAAACGAAATCGAAATTTTTTTAAAAATTGAATGTATACTTCTTTCTTTTGTATGTTGATTCCTGAGAACCTTCACCTCTCATTCCTTTTAATAACTCTATGAGAAGTTTTGCATTTGCTATTGTGTCTGGTAATGCTCTGTGAGCTCCAGTCAATGTAATACCTACAGCATTAGCACAAGTACCTAAACTAAAATTAGATAATTCAAAGAATCTCAACCTTGCCCATTCTAAAGTATCTATTTGAAAAGAATTAGTTATTCTAGATAAGGACATTGCACCTCCCATAAAGTCCTCGAAGTGCGCATTATCAAATTTCTTGATATTGTGTCCTGCTAAAATAGGTTTATTGTTTCCTATTGTATATCTTTCAATCATCTCTTTACATTGAGCTACTGCTTCCTCTACATCTACTCCCTCAGAAAGCATCAACTCTTTAGAAATCTTTGTTACTTCTAATGCTTCTGGGTTATAGGTTAGGTTAAAGTATAATTCAAACATCTCTCCCCATTCTCCTGAGAGCTGCTCCTCTAACTGTTCCCAATTAAATACTTTACTGGGCAGTTTGTTTACATACTTGTAAAACTCTGTTAATTCTTCTTCTAAGAATGTATAGTTCTTCAATGATTGAGGTGTTTCCTTATAAGTCAATATTTTGCTATTAGTATCTTCATCTTTCGTTGCAAGCAATTTTATGATCTTCTTAGCTTCTTTGTAAGGTTCCTCATCCATATGGTTTAAATTCATATTTGGTTTAACCATAACTGAAAACTCTTCTTCAATTTCTAACATTTCTAAATCTATGACAACCATAGCGATTTCTGTTATCCTATTTATATGGACATCAAAACCTCCAGTTTCTAAATCATAGACGATAATCTTTTTTAATGGACTTTGCATAATTTTATTTTTAGTTTTTTAATTCTTCTTTCTAATACCCAACCGCGTGAGTTTATCTAAAACGTTTACTTACGAAAAATGATGTGGAAAACGCTTTTTATTTTCTTTGTATATTTTCATTGATTCTTTATCTCCAAAATCCCATTGCGTATGATGTTCTAAGCATAGGTGATTGATATTCTTTATTTCATGTCTGAGTTCTGGGGCGATTGATTTTGGGATGATGTGAGAATATCTGAAGCGGGCAACAATCCTGCCATCATCGCTTCTAAAATAATCTGGGAGGGGCGCTTTGCACTCCTCGCACACATGTGCATCACATGCTTCGAATGCTTCTTCATAGAATCTTTCATCTTTATCTAGTTTAGTTTCTTTCTTTATATCTGCATCAGGTGCTTTGTAGAAGATGCTTTTCTTTGCTTTCTTCTTTTTCCCCGTTTTAAGGGGCGTTATTTTATTTAATGTATTCTTATATTGCTTACCATACTTAGATCCATGTAGACGTATGTTATTACACTCTATGCAGAGGTAATGGAACTTGTTTACTATCTCTTTATCTTTATTACATCCTTTACACTTACTCATACTATTGGTTTTTTGCATATCGTACATTTATTATCATCTTTCTGAATGACAACCATTGTACAGCATCTCTTACAATATTTTACTCTACTCATAATCCTCCGTTTAACATTGCACGTTCATGATTCGCAGCCACTCTACAATTAGCTCTATCATTTCCAGCAGAACCATTATACTCCATTTCATTATCTCTTTCTAAATCTCTCTTAGCCTCTTCTAAGTCTTCATGCCAATCTTGATATCCAAAGAATGTTGTGATTTCATAACAAGCTTCTGGATCTACATCATTCACTACTCTTTCAATAGTTCCAAACACTTCTTTACATTTGGGATGCTCAACTCTAATTTTTTCACCTACTAACATACTACCTCTTCTTTAATTTCAATATTCAATTCAAACCCTTTTCTCTTAAGACTCATCACAGTCTTTACATTAACAACCTCTTTCGTGTCGTCCCATCTCAACATAGCGTCAAAATGTTTTCCTGTTGGATACTGAGAAATTCTTCTTCCTTCCTCTAATCCTTTTACAATTACTTTTTGTGTTTTTGATAATGTCATAATTTCTATGTGTTTTAAATTCTTTCATAAAGATAAGACAAATAAATGTACTAGCCAAACAAATCGGAAAAAAAAGTGCGAAAAAATTCCGCACTCCTTTTAAAACTTATTTTCCTAAAATCCGTAAGTCTACATATTAGATAAAAAACAAAAAAAGACAAGCATAGGGTTTTAGTATCAATATATAATAGGATAGGATTAGGATTTGTTAGGTTTTAACCCACAATTTGGAAATGAGGATAATCTTTAGGCAAGCGCCAGCCAGACCAATCTCCACCCCACTCGAGTTTTTGACTCTCTTTAAACAAACCTTCTGCCTTCATCAAGTCAAACTCCTTCTTCATCAAGTCCGCCACATGCTCATACTTAAAAATACAGTCCCAACATGCTCCGTGCTCATCGTATATAAAAATATCGACTGCCCATCCGCTTTGATGATAGCTCTTCTTCTTAAAACCATCCAGCATTGTTACCTTTGGCTTTTGATGGAAGAGATTATTCTGCTCTTGATCGGTTCTCTTGCCTCCATAGGGAGGTATGCCGAAGTCGTGTTCTGATTTTTTCAGTACTCTCTTTACTAATTCTTGTAATGGAGTCTCTACTGTCTCTAATCTCTCCTTTGACTTCTTGCTGAGTTTAAACTTTTCCATATGATTACTAATATTATTCCGATTAATGCTGGAAGTAGCTTTATGAGGTGATGGAGCTTGCCTATTGCTTTCTTTAATCTTGAAAGCAACACATCCAATTTTGAACTCGTTCCATATTTCTCCCACACTCCCCAGTTGATTTTGGCAAATATAGCATCAAACCATATCCACCTCCAACTTGCTGCTGCGAGTATTGCAAATATAGACCACCATATCTCATACCCATCCATCCAATAGATGAGTCCCAATGCTGATATTACATATAGGAGGCCATCAAACATGACTGATTTGCCATGATTGATTATTCTCCCATTGTTTTTGGCTCTCGTATCCCACCATAGCTTAAATGCTATCATGGCGTTTACAAATATTATGTAAATTATCCAGCCCTTCATCTCTTATCCATTTTCTCTTTCCACCTCTCTAAGGTTCTTTTTTGACGATTGCTTAATTGTTCTACGTCTAAATCGATTCCTGCCTTCTTAGAGTTATCTACACCTATTCTAGGCGGTGAGATTGGATCTCTCTTACTTCTCATTCCTTTAAAACTATTAACTAATCCTCCTCCGAAGAATAGTGAGAAGATAATCATAATCGGATTCACCATTGTTATACTGATGTATTCGATTAGATGATCAATTTGTAATCCGAAACATAACATTACGAAAGCAACTACAACCATGAACAAAAACACAACGCTAAATGCTATTCCGATAAAGCGTTGTGCTATTTGAAAGCCTGACGGCATGATTTTTATCCACTCCAATTGATATTGTATGACCTCTTCTTTAGTGAGACCCCAATCATCTATCTTATCGAGTACTTCTTTCGAGCTTATGGTTCCGAATATATTTTTAAATATATCCCACATAACTATTTTTTAACTTCTTATCTTATCCGGTATGACATATAGCTTTCTTTCAAGCTTGTCATCTTTATCTTCGTAGAACTCTCCCGAATCATTAAACTCTACGCCTATTGCAATCAAGTATGTTGCATCTGCTTGCAACATATCTCCTCCAAAGTCTGCCTTTGCTATATTTACAATAATCTTCTCATCTACCAAATTCAAAGTAATCCCTTCATTGGGATATGCTTTTTGAATTGGAGCTGCAGCATCCGCTTGAGATGCATTTGACTTCAATAAAAACAATACCCTCGTGATATCTGCAAAGGTTTTACCCAATTTAGTGAAGTTGTTGATTGTTATAGCAAGATTGACTGTGTTTTCATATTTAATCTTTGTCACTGACATCCTATATCTATATTTACACTTTCAGTTCCTCCCTGGATTCCTACACTTACTTGTACTTCTTCTACATTGATTGAATAATCTATTGTAGTTTCCATTACTTGTAATCCTATATCAAGAGAAGCATCAGCTACATCCACATCTAGTTCTAGTTCTAGAATGGGTATATCTATGTCTACTTTGATATCTTCTATAACGTAGACTGGGCCTTCAGGGTTAACTGGGCCCACCGCGCCTCCATCATAGAATGTATTCCACCAAGCCATTAAGGCTCTGTAAGTTGGGTTAAACCGCCAACGTTAGTAGCATCTTTTACTACCAATACTTGTTTTGTGGCTTTATGAAGAATCTTCCATTCATCTGCTGTTGGAATCATATCACCTTCCAATATATTCAGAATCGTATTCAACGCTGCATCTTGTTCTGGAGTTAATCCTGAGCCTGACGAAACAGTTACTGTAACGAATTCCGATGATGGTGGTTGATAATTTATCACTATTGGCTGTGTTCTTGTTGAAGTGTCAAATAAAGTTGGATCAACATCCGCATTATCCGTAATCGCTTCACCAGTAACATCAATCACAACATTCTCATCCCAAGGTATAACCTTTACCCCCTCTAATAAAGTGAGGAGTCTAGGCGTAGCCTTACCACCTCCTTTGGGAACGTTTCCGGAGGCTTCCATAAAAGGAGCCCATTTTCTAAAATCTTCTGTCAGGCGCCTTTCTGCTCTGTATTCTGGGTAGATATCATCTAGCCAATTGAAGGTAACTACCCCCTGACGGAGGTAGATCCTTCTATTTTGACCATCCCATGAATCTACTACAGGGCTGGCAACGCTCATGACTTAAACGTTGTTTTCTTGGCCGGGAGCGCAAGAGAATGAAACAGTAGTTACTTCAGAAATAGTGTATAGAGTTTTAGCTTGAGTAGCTCCTCCATCACCTTCTACGATAAATACACAATCCTTGTCTGTACCAGCTGATCCACCAACAGTGTCTCCAGAGTAATCAAATGCAAAGCTGATGATATTACCAACTGCATCTGTAGATACATTTCCTTTTACTGGTTGAGCACTTGAATCTTGAACAGTCACCGCTCCAGCAGTGTTGTAAGCTGCTAAGAAATAAGAGTGATACCAAGATAATACATCTGCAACCGCAATTGATCCAACTGTGGCATCGATAGATACCTGGAATGGATACGATTTAGTGTTACCTGCATCATCTACGAAACGAACTCTTTGCTCATCTGCTGTTGGAATGTTGTAAATATACAATCCATTAGCATCTGCTCCTGATTTTGTAACGATTCGACCTGCTGCATCATAAGAATACCATACACCAACTCGCTTACCATTGGTGGTATTTGAGATATGATCATTGATATCATCATCAGTCTGAGCTAATGCATCTAAGAATGCAACACACTCATCAAGACTTCCACTTGCTCCGTTGTTTAATACCCAAGTAAATGTTCCATCAGCCTCATTAAAGCCTGATATTACTACTGGTGTATCTAATTCTTCTAAGCCCATCGAAGTCCAAGGAGCAATTTGAGCTCCACCATAAACATCTGCCAATGTATAATTACCAGAGGTTAAGTGAACAGACTCACCAAGTGCGAATCCAGACGAATATCCATCCATCTGAGATACACCCGAGTCAGCAAGTACTTTTTCATCGTAGTTGAATCCAAATGTCCTAACCTTCAAAGACTCATATGTACGAGTATCGAACGTAGTTGTGTTTGTATCTACTCCAGCATCTCCATATACTTGAATTGCTTCATCGATAGGACCTGCTTTTGCATAGTCAACTGGTACTCCACCAGCAGAAAGCTGGTAGTAAGGCTGAGAAGCTACTTCAATGTTTCCAAGTGATACATTCCCGTAGTAAATTCTTCCAATTGCTCCAGCTGAATTTCTTTCAATCCATCCAGAACCTCTTACCTTCGCTCTGTCGTCAGTTGTACTTGATGTAGCGCCTCCGTCTGCGTCGTCAAATTTACGACCGTTAATAAGTTCGTATGCGCCCCCAAACTTAAAGGTACCCGCAAAGTATCTATCATACTGTCTTAATGTTTCATCAAGCCTTCTTTCTTGATTTTCGAAAGCATAAATTGCTTCTAATTTAATTCCCTCAAGATTTGCTAATGGGTTTGCTTCTGCTCCACTTCCTAAGTCGACTGTTGCTAATTCTTCTAATGTGATTAGTTCAATTCTACCATTTGCCACATCAAAGAAAATGTTCCCATCAGGCGTTCCTGAGCGTCCTTGAGTAGATTGTACCAATAGGGTGTCGTAATTGGACAAATCTATTAAAATTGGTGCTGCCATTTTTTAAAAATTTTAATTGTTAATTTCCTTCTACACCCTTGATTACAAATCTTTGTAGGGCTTCAGATATTCTTATATTCTCGTTAGCGAGATCAATATTTTTTTGCTCTAATCTGCTGATAGTATCTCTGGAAAGTTTTTTCCCGAAATCTATTCCTATATTGAATGCTTCGAGCTCAGCATTACGTGCAAGATGAATAGCCTTCATCACATGCTGTTCGTTCATGTCAAAAGGTAGAGAAGAAATTTGCTCTCCGTCAGATGAATTAATCATCCAATCTCCCTTTTTTCCATTCGCTGTATGCTGTGTAGCCGAAGCTCCCTTCATTCTTACTAAATTTTTCATATATAAATTATTTAATTATTCTTGTCTTCAATCAATCCGATATTAACATCTTGGTTTGTAGCTAAGAGGTTATAATACCTTACTGCTTCTTCATAATCTTCGTCTGGTTGACTAATTATCTGCACTGCGATTGGTGTATCTGCACTATATGTGTAGTTGTAAGTTTGGTTATCGACAGTTGCTGACTCTTGTCCAGCCAATTCTACTGCACCATCCAAACTACCCAAAGCAGTCACAGAATAGATTCTCCATTCGTAACCAGTAATTGAAGGAGAAACTGTAAATTTGAAAGATTTTGGATTACTAAAAGTAACCATTGACCCTCCAGGATTAAAAGAGTTTGCATTTCCACCGCCTGATATGACTAATGTAATTGCTCCTCCACTTGTATTATTTATATCATATTTTCCAGCAACGTCATCAAACGTATGTCCAAATAGAGTTGGCGTAGTGGCATCACTTGTCGCATCATACTCTATGGAATTGTTGTTGTTGATGAAATTACAATTTGTAAAGTTTGTACTATCGCTTGGGAACAAAACAGCTCCAGCTGTACCCACATAATTTGTAATAGTATTCCTATCAAAAGATGAGGTACTCGGATCTACTTGATCACATGAATCAAATACTGTATTCGATATACTTTGTCCATTGGCAAATGATATTAATCCAGCATTCGCAATCTGTGGACCCTGCATCGTAAAACTAATATTGACATCTGACGCATCAAATACATAATTCTGAGTTCCAGCGGCTCCATACGAGCCTCCGCTAATATCTACATTGCACCCAGAACCTGCAAATGATACAGAATAAAGAGTTGAACTTACATCCAAGTCTTTAAACTGAACTTTTTGTCCAGATTTAAACCAAGTTGCAGTTGCTCCACTTCCTATTGTAACATCGCCTGCTAAAAAGTACACGTCATCAAGTCTTGTAACTACCCCATATGCTTCTATAGCATCTAAAGCAGCGACATGACTCCAATCTATTTCATCTCCACTCGTTCCTCCAGTCACAGTAAACCCATCTCCATAATAGATCGCATCTACATAACAGTTGGCCGGCTGGTTTCTTGGCTTTGATGTTGTGTTTACTTGTAATCCAACCGAAGTACAAGTCCCAGAAGGAGTTGATCCCGACGTTGGAGTATTGCCCGTGTAAATCACAAACTGTTTCCATCCACCTCCATATGTATCTCTTCCTCCAACAGTGTACAAAGCTGTACCTGCTCCACTTACTACTGAAATTTGTATACCATCATTCGCTATTACATCAATATTACTTACAAAAGTTAAGTTGACCCATATTCTGATATGTTGATTTGTTGCGGCGAAGCTAGTTGCATAAGCGATTGTGTTGGTTCCATTGTTTGTCATAGCACAAGAAACGGAATTCCCGCCCTGCACCTTAATGTCTGAATCCAATACAAATGTATCGCCAGTCCATCCCGTTATACTTTCACATAATGTGATCGTTGCCGGTACATTGCTTAATACTGCTGTTGCCATAATTTATTTATTTTTTTTGTTTATTACCTAATTCTTCCGCCCACTTTTCAATAGCATTGTAAATGCCTGAGGGTGGGAATTTCCCTTCTGAAATCACTCTTGAACTTCTGATTACAGACATCGCTGGGTATAGGAAAACAGTCAATCTTAAAACCATCGTCAGCCAAGTTACTACTAAGGATACATCTCTTGTCAGATGTTTCAATCCTTCAAAGATAAATCCTATGATAAGTACGAGTGCTGATTTTACTATGATTCCTTTTATGTTTTCTCTCCAGTGAAAGTCTTTTAACCACAACCAATGTTTAAAAGATCCTAAGAACCAGTCAAAAAATATTGCCACCATTACAAATGTAATGTAAGATGGATTGTCTAGTGCCCAATTCTCTAAAGTCGCAAATAGTGTCAGCGGGGATATAAAGAATGCAACCTTTAAGACTGCGTTGAGTTTAGTAACGGTCAATCCCGAAGGTGCCGAAGTGCTCACCAATATCTTTAAACTCTGCAAGATATTGGTCATTATCATTAATTTCATTCTATATAACATGATCCTTTAAATATGATGTGTCGCCACTAATGTATCTTCAAACTTATTCCCTATTTAGAGGGGTTTTACTCCACTTTAATATTGTCACTTATTCATTAATCGCTAACAGACATAATAATGCCCTACTTCTTTTTAAATGGCTTCTTTATGATGATGTATGCTATTGCCATACATACTACAAAGTACACCGTTCTCCATAGAGTGTTAAGATCAATGCCGAATGATGCCATTATTGCTGCACCAACTACTCCTATCAGGAATGTTAATGCAATTATTTGTGCCCATATGGGCAGTGATTTAAACTTTTCCATGCAATTATTTATTTTATTTTTTACTAAACCTTTCGACTAAAGTTACTCCTAACAAACCACAGCCCGTTCCTAGTAACATCATCCAAATTTCTAATGGAAACTCGAATCCGATCTCTTTATCAAACAAGCCTAACACTACTCTAAGGGAGTAATCTATCAGTGCCCATACGATTGAGACATTTACTAATTTTATGCCCGTAGTTCTCTTAGAACTTTCTTTACCGTCCACATCTAGCTTCAAGCCTTTTGTTTCCATTTGTTATTTTATTAAAAGAGCTTCTCCAACTCAATGAAGAAGCTCCTATTTTTATTTACCTATTGTCCCTTGGCTGTATCACCACAATCGTCTCAATGTTATCTACATCAAAAGCTCTCTCAAGTATTGTTTGATTTGCCGTATTCAAAAACAAGTTTTTATAATCGAGCGTCTGCTCAAGTATCCAAACACTTTGATCAGTCATACTCAATGCATTGAATCTTGGTGTGTGAAATTCCGTCATAGCAACTAGGTTTGTTGTTTTCTGAAAAGCTAATACAGTCTCTTGTATCCAACTTCCCGAAAGTTCAACTTTCTCCTCTGTTCCTAAAGGATTCTGAGTACCTGGTTCGGTACCACCACCTCCAACATAAACTGCACTATTGAGAATAACTGCACCAGATATCTTAAATACACCAATAGCCGCGCCTATTGCGCTTTCTCTTATCACTGCTCCAGCAGAGTTTTCTAACTGAACCCAAGCGTAAGAAGCATTGTCTTGATAACCAGCTCCTTTATAACCAGTACCAACTACAACATCCGTCATATTAAGGCCAGAAGAACTTCCACCTATAACAAAAGGACAGCTTATAACAACACCCTGCATGAATGTTCCTTGAAGTCCTGTTTGTGCAGATACCCAGTCTAAGGATTTTAAATTACTCATTTGAAACGATGAACCATTACCGGCTCTAAGTCCGCAAGGAATATATACATCGTCCATAAAGCCATTACCATCTATAAGTATGTCGGAATTATAAACACCTCCATCTTGAAGATCTAGAATAACATTATTCCAATTGCCTTTAAATACACATTTCGTTACTTTAGGCAATGGTTCATAACTACTGTCGATAGGTATTGTGTAAAAGTCAATACATCTATCGTTACCCTCCACAGTTGCGGAGAATGTAGTAATTTTTGCCCATCTATCTAAAGTGGCGATAGCCTCTTCTGGATTATTTGCCTGATACCACGTTTTATCTTCAACTGCAGGATCTCTGTAGCGACCTGTAAAGTAAGGTGCGCCAGTTTGAGTATCTCTAGTATGAGATGGTTCTGTTACATAGCCTGTTCCAATGCCTGGTCCAGTTGCGACAAATCTACTTCCAACATTGTTTCCAATATCTACAGTACCAGTCCCAACGCCTACGCCAGTAGCAGTAAAGATTGTTCCAACTACATTGTCAGGCGAACCTATCAAAGTATAATCGGTATCTCCTACTGTTACAATCTTACAAATATCTCCCACTGTGATTGCATCTGCATTTATAACCTTACTTGATCCTATCAATGTAAAGTCAGTGTCTCCTACTGTATGAATGTCGTAGACTCCATCTAACACAATCTCATTGGCTAACAATATTTTGCTTGCCCAACCTCTGACTCCAGTTGCAGTTACAGTACCTACCGCAGTTGCAGTGAAAACCTCACCAACCGTTCCAGTTGTAGCTCCCACAGCTATCCATCTAGCCGCTGTATCTTGAGAGGTTACTGTTTCGATCAAATATCTAGCCCCAATCTCCAGATGTCCTATAGAGCCACTAGGCGCTACATGCTGTCTGTTTATAAACTGAGTCCTCGATACCTCATCAAGTAACCATCTTCTATTTCTCTGAACTCTCCAGTCGCACTCAAGGTCTACTGTTTGAAGAAGATTTATTCTCCTAAAGATTCTACCTTTTCTTTGACCGGCAACTTGAAAGTTATCGTCTAGAATATCAGTATCATCCATATCATAATAAATCGTATCTCCTAAAAATGTTCCTGAGAATCCTTCTGGTTGAAATGAATCAGGCGTTGCGGCGATAAGAGCTAAGATTTCTGTCGGCACTGCTAAATTCTCAGCGGCAGTCATATCTGCATAATCAGTTCCGTCGTGGACCTCTGTGTTAATCACTCCGCCTGGCTTCATGATTGGTTTGCCATTTGTGTCATTTATGATTGCATCATTTGCTATGTTCTCATATCTAACTAAATCAAACTTAACCGAAGCTCCTACGAGAGTTTCATCTACTGCCCAGTTATTAACATTACCAGCAGTTCCAACTTGAAAGTAATAACTGTCAAATATTGTTCTTATCGTCGTAGTATCTCCTACATTAATTGGCCCAGCATATCCGTCAGGTAGTGTAACCATTGTAAGCACCGCTCCAATCTCTAATCTATATTCAAATCCTACATCAAAAATCAAGTACCCACTGCCTCCTGGCGAGAATACTGAATCAATCACAAGTGGTACTACAATGTCAGTAGAATTACTTCCATTTATTACATACTGTGTTTGATAGTCTGTCATGATATATCTACCTCCCGGTTTCAATACTCCAGAATCTCTCAATGCTTTAATTTCATCATAAGTTCCTGACACCTCTGCATTCAAGAAATCTAATGCAGCGGTAACTGTAGGACCTGGCACTGTAGAGGTATTCAATACTCCATCAGAAGTAGGAATCTCTGGCACATCTCCTCCAGCAGCTAAGAAAAAGTCTGCATGAACTATTGCGTTATTGTTCGGTATAGTACCGCTATCTGTTACTGTAACAGCCATTGTATACCATCCGGTATTATCGACGATATCCGCCGTTAATTCTACTGTTAAAAATCTACTTGCATCATTCAATACTTGTAAATATAAAACCGTACCAGCCTTTACTAAATTCAGATAAGCGGAAGCATCGCCTCCGCCATCTGTAAGTTGACTAATATAGACTTCAGTTACAAGACTTGGATCCAAGTTATTGTATCTAACATTTCCAGCTCCAGGATCTGCTGCAGTGACGTCATTTTTATATGCCCAGTCACCTGATTTGTTTAGCGAACTTCCTCCACTACCCCATCCTTCAATCCAAGCTGTTCCATCCCATTGATATCGAGTTACTCCTCCAACCAAAGCGAATGCCCATCTTACTATATCTGTTGTTGGTAATTCTCCAATTGTATCAGCCAACAGAACTGATTGTTCTCTTAATTGTCCCATTATGTTAATTCAATTAGATTCGTTACACCATTGACATCAGTATCTTCAAACCAAAGTTTTTCTGTACCTCCTCCAACATATCTTTTACTTACTACTTTATTGCTAACTGAAAGAGGATTTCCTGACCAAACATTTAATCCACTCCATTCTGTAATTTGAAAATCAACTCCAGATAATGTTACATTTGCTGGTATCGTTACTCCTTTCCATCTCTTAGCATCAACGTTATTCAAATTGCTTTCAATTACACAGTTTGCCATGTCTTTGATATTGCAATTATTTATTTGTCCGTTGATTATATTGTTATCATTGTATCCATTAGCTTCAGTATAATATCCCGTCCAATCTATGTTTGAGGAATAGATCTGCTCTGTGACAGTAGTTCCATCTAAAACTACATTTGAACAGTTATTTATTCTTGTATTTCCTTTAAAGGTACATTGCCTAAGATTTATATCTCCATTACCGTTACCGTGAATGTTATTAGAGCTATACCACAAAGTGCTTTCCAACTTTAAAGTACGGAGAGCGTTGGGTCCTCTAGTTGTAAGATTATTTCTAGCAGTGCCTCTTCTTACAAAAACATTGTTAACCACTCCATCCAATTGCGTTATGAAAGTTAAGCCCTCCATATAATTGTTATAGAAGAAACCTTTACTGAAATTAGAAATATACCAAACAGCTCCAAATAAATAATTATTTGTAGCAGCAACTCCTGTACCGTGTCCTTCAAAGGTAATCCCATAATGTGCATCCGTCACAAAAGTGTTTCCAAATCCACTATCTAATTTTCCTCCAAAGTTTCCATAACCTACTGCAGCGTTTGCACAAGCCATAAAAACATTGTTTGGTTCTCTTACAAAGAAGTCATCGAATCTTTCAGAGGCATTTGCTCCAGTAAATCCTTCACTCTTTGTCAAATCATTTGAAAAAGCAAATGTTGGGAATAATCTGAATTCAGTTAAGTCGGGTGTAAATCCGAAACCTCCATTTTCATAATAAGTAATTGCCGCTGAAATATAGTCTCTGTGAAAGCCAGTTGTATCCGCTCCTTGAGGTCTGAAAATCATCCAATTGTCTGAATCGGCATCAGGGTCATTTCCTACATTCCCACTTGACAGTGAAACATATAAACCATTTCCAAGTGCGTTAGTAATCTGTACTCTCGCTCCTCTTCCGTAAGTGGTTGCTACATTGTATTCTTGTGCAGTTACTTTGTATCTAGGATTCCATACTCCGATGTAATCAAAATGAGCTTCTAATCTGTACTCGGGATCTCTTCTTCTAGTAATCCTTCCAGTATAAACTTGAGTCTCTAATCCATCTACTGCATTGTTGAAGTCTGCATCATACTCTATGAGATGATGTGGACGCGATTCAGAGGTGGCGTTAGCTTGTAAAGTCGTTGGACTATTTGCCACCACAATGAGAGGTTCAAATGGTGTTGGCCAAACATACTTTGCCACCATTGCATCTGTTCCACTCCATTCTCCTTCCGAATCCACATTCCACGATGTTTTAAAATTCGTAATTCTATAACTCTGTCCTGGGACTAAGGCTGATGTGTTGTGAAGTGTTTCCAAATCTTCGTAAAGAATATCAACCACGTCACCGGATCCACTACCGCCTAATTCTTCCCAAGCACTATTTTTGTATATGTATAATTTTTTATCTGCGTCAACGAAACATTGAAGTCCTTCATGAGCTCTACCATTAGTAACAATGGCATCTCTCTGCGCTATGTCAACTGCGATGTATCTATCCTTATCGATAGGGTCATCTCCAGCTACTCGTACCCCAAAGGGTAAATCAAAATTTGCCATTTTTTATAAATTTATTGTTACACGGTAAGTTGCATCAACTGGATAACCTACTCCTCCTATTATTGCTTCATGTTTTGTATAGCCTACTGGTGTACCTCCTCCATCATCTACACTCACTACCTCTGGAGCGAATGTTCCAGTTACATCTGCATTTGCAGACTCTACATAAAGTACTTGCGTAAGAGTCATTGTGTCTGGCAAATAGATTGCTACTTCTTTATCTCCTGCAGGTATGGTTATATCAAAAGTTAAATTATTTGCAAACCCTACATCAAGCAGAGCTCTAATTGCTGCAGATAAATCTGGAGTTGAACCTTCAGCTCCTACTGCATACCAATATTGATATCTTCCTGTGATTGAATTTGCGTTGTCTGCTATTGTAGCGGCGACTCTTAAAGCATCTAAATTACTTCCTGGATTGCCATCTGAATCATAATATGGATCCACTCCAGCATCATGAGATACTTGAACTCCCCATGTTTGAGAACCGGCTACAATTGGAGTTGAAATTGCCCCACTTGCATCAATGCCTGTCCCTGTATAAGCTACATTGTTTTCTGGACCTACCAAATCTACATCTGGTGATCCATCTTTTGATTCAATCAAACCCTGATTGAATGTATATGTTAATTGATCGTTGAAAGGCGTTCCTATTTCGAGTGTCTGAGCCGCTATACCGGCCGCTACTACACTTTTATTAGTCTTCACGATAGCTAATACTGTCGGAGCAATTAACTGCCTAACAACCTCTGTAAGGTTTGTTCCTTGTGAAACGTCATCTCCTATCTCTATTCCTCCTACTTGTACTGACGCCGTAATATCTTCAGTAACTATAGACTCAGGCACATCTACCCAAATCAGGGCGTTCTGGCCTTGATTAACTACTGCTATTTGTCCTGGTTGTCCATAGCTTGCAGGTGTGTCTGTGAGACCTATAAATGTATTCAAATTGAATTCTGGGTCTTGAACTTCCACTCCTGATGAACCTGTGATATCATTTGCAAAGGAAATCGTCCCTTTGTAAATGGTTTTTACTTCTTCTGGTTTAGCTGGGTCGAGCACTTGCTCTACATCCCAATACCATTTTCCTTTTATTTCCTCTACAAGTTGGCCACCTGAATTGTAGTAGTCTCGTGTCTTGTCTTGAGGTAATTGTAGATACCTATTATCGATTATTGTAAAAGATCGATATGTATCAGCATTTGGATCTTTCTTCATCCAGGCTTGTAAGGTGCCTTCAAAAGTTTTTCCTAAATCAATTGTGAGTGATTCTCCTCTTATCGCTTTTATGGTCCTAACGTTAGGAATCCTGCTGGTGTTATATGAACTCATCTTATTTATTTCTTAAGTTAAAAAAAAGCACAAAAACAAAGTCCCTGTGCTTTTTTAATTTTTTATACCGCTGTATTTATACTTACAGCAAGCTCTCCAATCGAGCTTTCTCTTATCACAGCTACGTCTGGCGTTGCCAAAGTTACTGTGTAGAAATTTGAATTTTGAGAACCAGTGTAAGCTCTCTCAAGCCCACTCAGTTTCAATCCTTGATCTGAACCAAACAGTTCATAAAGACCAGTTGATCTATCAACTGCAATTGCTACCACTCTACCATAAGCTAGAGTTTCTAAAGTTTTTCTATCTTTTGCAAGTTTAGAATAAACTGTGAATGCAATTGAATGAACAAACCATGTATTACCATCCTCTTTTACTTCAGCAGTAATGTTTGGAACAACTGAATAATCAGTCCCTTCAAATACATACTGCATAGCTCCAGTTTTAAGTTCAATGTTTGTCAAACCACCTTCGTTACCATTCGTGTCATCCGCTTCTCTATTTGCAACCAGCTTAGTAGCTGCTGCATCAAAGTCTTCGTAATTAACAAGGATCAAGTCCTTGTCAATTCCTACTGCTGCGTTAATAGAATCACAATCAAGTGTTATTCCACTTACGAGCAAGTCACTACAATCTGCCATTCTATCGAATTTTTATTAATTAAACAAGCTCTCTCAACTTAATGAGAGAGCTTTAGATATTTAGACTATCCTTTAATTAATTAAACGATAGTTGTTGGAGTATAGAAACATACTTCTTCTGGACGTACCACGAAGATGTCAAGTGCGAATGTCAATAACATACCCCACTCTCTTCCGAAGTTTGAAATTCTGTTTACTTCAAGGTTGTTGAAGTCTGAGCTCATAGAAGTACCCATTTGGATAGCATCAGTTTTGATGTCACCTGTCATAGATGCAAAGATGATAGTGTCATCTGGCATGTAAGAAGCTTCGATCAATTCATACCCAGCATATCTCAATACACCTTCTTCAGTTACATCAACTCCTTTGAAGTTCAACTCAAGTCTTTGACCTTCTCTTAAAAGATCAGCAGTTGCGTGAGAGATAAGGAATTTCTTCCCAGCTCTTTTTCTCATTACTTTAGTTTGATTCTGAATCATTTCTTCCAAAGTTGGGAAGATGTTAGCAGAAGTCAAAGCTACTGATGGAGATGTTGAACCACCGTGACGTCTGTAACCAATTGCAGTGTTGTTAACAACTTGTGTTGGAGTTGCTTCTGCACCTTGCAATTCAGCCAAAGCGTTTGATTCCAATTGAGGAATGATACCAGTGATCAAAGAACCGTCACCGTTGAATAAAAGATCCTCAGTTGCTTCAGCAGAAGAACCTAAGAATAACTCTTCAAGTACAGACTGTACTTCAGATGGAAGACCTTCCCATTGGAATTCTCCAGATGGTTGGTACTCCAACCAGTGGTTGTGATACTCAGATGGGTCAAAAGTCTCGAAAGACTCAACAACAACAAGAGTTCTTTTGAACGCTTGCTTCTGAGAAGTGTTTGCTACTACTGCAGCAGGGTTGCTAGAACGTGCTCTAAGAACGTTCTTGATGTCATGTTTGTATGCATTGTACCCATCCTTGTCACCTTCATTCATGTAGGCCAAAGATTTTTCTACAAATACGTTACCCGTTAGGGCTCTTGCTAATACACCTACTGGTGCTCCGCCTTCGTTAAAAGCCATAGTTTTTAAAATTTAAATAATTGTTTTCAGGGCTTAAATCCCTTACATTAAGATAATTAATATGAGAGTTTTATTTAAGCCCTCTCTCGGCCTTCATCCTTTGAAAAATACTCAAGCCCGCATTCACATTATGCTTTGCAGCACTTTTAGCTTCGGGTTGAAAATTGGATGAGGTATTTTTTGCAATAGATTCAATTGCCTCTGTTGCTACTTCTTCGAATTGACTAATGTCTTTAGCTTTAGCTTCTAGTTTTTCAACTTGAATAGCCAGGGCATTGAATCTTTCTAAGATTTCCATTTTCTCCTTTTCGATCTCAGCAATCTTTTGCTCTAGCTTAGAATACTTCTTAACTAGCTCAGAACCTGCTGTAGCATCTTCTACAGGAGTTGGTGCGATGGGAGCTTCCTCCATTGGCATTTCTTCCTCAGGTGAGGTTTCAATTTCAATTTCTACATCCCCACCTTCCACTCCCATAGGAGCTTCTACTTCGGGTGCAGCTTCACCTTCCATTTCTTCGATTACTTCTTCTGCAACCTCAGTTGCCTCAGAAGCTTCAACTTCCACTTCTTCGTCGACCATTTCCTCTTCTGGAGCTGGGCCTTCGTTGAAATCTCCAGCCGCTTCTTCTTCTATCGGCTCGATAGCTGCTTCTTCTTCTGCTGGCATTTCTGCCGCTTCATCTTCTACAACTTCCTCTTCGATAGCTTTGTCAATCTCTGTGATGACACCGCCTTCGATTGTCAATTTAGATCCATCCGCCAACTTAACCTCGCCATCTTCCGCGCTAGCTTTATCTCCTACTTGATAAGTAGAAGCATCTTCTTGAGATATTTCTATCTCACCACCTTCGTCGGTGTAGTAGAGTTGGTTGACAAAGTCAGATCCATTAACTTTCGCAATAACCTTGCGAAGTACGTTAACCATTTTAGACATACTTATCTGCTTTTTAATGTTTACAGCCTCTACGTAAGGCTTCGGTTCAATATCTACTACCATGTCTGCGAATCCACTTTTGACGGCTTCATCTGGCGATAGAAATGTTTCATTGTCCATTAGAGCTTTTATCTGCTCAGTTTCTAGACCTGTGTATACTTGATAAATTTCATACATGAGAGCTTCGAGTTGTCGAAGTTCTACTACATATTGCTCAAGCTCATTGGCATTTGCATATTCCAATTGTGGTACCATAGGATTGTGAACCATCACTTCTCCATGAGTACTTATCATTCGAACATCTGCTGCCAACATGATGAGTGAAGCAATACTGTATGCATTTGCTGTCACTACTGTAATTACTTGGACGCCTGATTGGGATAATTGATCCAGCCACATCATTATTTGTAAGCCTTCTGCAACTGAACCTCCAGGTGAGGCAATCTCTACGATGAGAGATTCTGCTCCTTTTAAATCTCCCGCTTGCTTCTGCAAGTCCAAGAGTGTTTCATCATCGATAACTTCTCCACTCATCTTGATGAGATGGATTCCGTCCTCAACTTGAACATTCTTAAAATCTAATCTTGAACTCATATTAAGTTTGCTTGCAGGATACTTAATTGCATCCTTGTTACCAATCCAATTACGGAACTTCAATAATGATATAGTTGTGATGTTTCCAAATCCTTGCCAACCATCTTCGTAACATGAAATATATGCTTGCTTCGCTTCTTCTTCAGAACCAAATCCAAACATTACTTTATGCTCGTCGAACGCCTTAGACTTCTCATCTACTTGGTCAACGATATAAACATCAAACTTCTCATTAAGTTTATCTCCTAGGTATACGTCGATTGGATCTCCATCCTTACCCACTGTTCCTCTAAAATATCCATAAGTGAATTTCATTTCACTCTGCCATTGGTTTCCACTTTCGTCTACTCCAGCTCGTATCGAACCTTTCGGGTTCTCGATTGAGACTTGGAAACCAAGCAGTGTGATTTTTCCTTTCTTATAATTGCCACTTCTCTTCTGACCTTCAGATGGAGAAGTATTAGTTTGCTCTTCAGCTCTCTTTACTCTTTCATCTGTTGTCATCCGATTGTAGTTTTCTCTTCTTTAAATTGAACTTGATTCTGAAACTCAGAATATTTTTCTTCTGAGAATACTGTCTGATTTGAAGAAGCTCCTTGTACTTGATTAGATGCAATGCTAGTCGCATTCTGTCCAAGTGCTGGGTCTACTCCAAGTCTTGCTGCATTATTTGCTGCGATGTCATTGATAGCTTCAGGAGAAATACCTCCTCCTTGGCCACCGCTAGTTGCCGCTGAAGTTGAAATTGAACCACCAGGTGATCCACCTTTCTTTTTAGAAAATCTTGTCTTCTTGATATCAGCTAAACCTTTTACGATAGGAAGTACAGTACCTGCGGCACCTAATGCACCCATAGCCAAAGACCATGGCGGAGCATAAACCTTTGCGGCTTCTTTAAAAGAGTGCCCAATAGCTTCTGGCGCTGCCATCAACATTTGTGCCACTGCAACCTCTTGAGAGATTCCAAACACATCTGCCGCTGCTGCAATTCCACCTGCCGCTGCTGCTTCTGCTGACTTCTTCTTCGCTTCATTGGCTGTAGCATCTACTTCAACCTCTGCCTGCTTATACCTCGCGATAATGGCTTGCTTTTCCTTCTCAGTTAGATCTACTTCACTCAGTTCGAGTTGGCGTTGCTTCGCTAAAATTTCCTTTTCTAATTCAAGTCCATCTTCTCCAGCTTTCCGCTTCTGCTCTAGCTTCAATTCATCGAGTTCGATTTGAGCAGCAAGATTACGTTCTATAATTTCTTTTTCAATCTTCTCTTGCTCAAGCTTCGCCGCAAGATCCTCTTCATCTTTAGCTCTCTGCTCTTCTTTTAATGCATTTATATTTACTAATTGCTCAGAACGTTGTCCTGTGATTCTCTCTTCGATTTCTAAAATCTTAAGTTGAGCATCACCTAAAGCTGTCAAGTTCTCAATTGTATCACCTGTAGCTGTGATTTGATTCTGAGCTGATTGTAATTGTATTTGTGCTAGTTGTAATTCACGTGCGAGTTGTTCTTCCAAAATTTGTCCCAACTTCTCATTTGCAGCTATTCTTTCTTCAAATGATAGTGAGATGTCATCTCTTATTTGTCTTTGCTCTTCTGCAAGCCTCAAAGATGTGAGTTGTTGTTTTTCTAAGTCCTGACGAACCTTCAATAACTCTCTTTCAGAATTTGCTACAGCATCTGTTGCCGTACGAGCTTGTTCAAATACTTCTGCTGAAGACTTTATGAAGGATGTGAATTTTTCATCTGCATCCTCAACTCCAGTTGCCAATTGCAAGAACCCATCCTTAGCCAACTCAGCCGCTTCGCTGAAATTACCTTTGAACAAAGCCACAATAGAATCTCCTAGTATCGACAAAGCCTCTAACCTATTGATTAGGTTTTCTTGAATTGCTGACCCTAAGTCATTTATTGCCTGCATTGGATTTTCTAGAGCTTGTAAAAACTTCTCCCCAATGAAACTAACTACAGGTTCAAGTACAGCCAAGATACCATTAAGTATCCCAGTCAACTTTGCCCCTATCTTATTCCAAGTCTCAGAAGCCTCTCCAGATCTACTCACAGCCTCCTTGAATGTAGTAAAGATTGCAGTCAACGCTGCGAGAGCTATACCTATCGGGTTAGTCAAAAATTGTTTGAACTTACCCAATAATCCCCCCGTAGCGGAGTCTAAATCTTTTACCTTATTCTTAGAGTCAGCTAATGTAGAAGCCAGCTTAGCTTGTTGCTTAGCATTGTTCTCCGTTATCTTAGTTGCTTTTAATCTCTCTGAGTTTAATTTCTTCTGTACTTTTTCAATTTCCTTTTGCTCGGCTCCTAAACCTTGCAAGAGTTTAACCTCTTCCTCTAACTGATCGATTGTTTGCTTTGAAAGAGCATTCTGTTTTTCAACAGCTTGATTCTTTGCGGCTAATCTTTCTTCTAGAGATTTGGTTGTATCTGTAGCTATGGCATTCAGCTTTACAATCTCTTGTTGAGCTTGTGTAGCGTCCAAAACAACCGTAGTCTTAATTGTGCTATTTTGATCTGCCATATTAAAATGCTTTTAGATTATCTATTAACTTTATCAATTTTACTCGCACCGGAGTTTGTGAATTTGTATATTCAGCAATCTCTTCTACGATATAAAATCCTCCTAACTCTTCTACATAAACAGGGATACTTAAATCAAAATCTCCTACGTCTAAAACTGGAAGTAAGAAAGATGTCTCAACACGAATAGCCTCATCAATTAACTTATACCATTCTTGTATCCCATAAGGAGCAATGCCATAGTTTTGATTTGAGATTGCTGCAAGGCCACTAAATGTACCTTGAGTAGTCCCATCGGCTCTTCTTTGAGTCAATAATCCTAGTGTTCCAGATTGAGAAGTCAAACCTAATCCTAAATTCTTATATTCAAAATAAGGAGTGGTTGTGAAATCAATATTTGAAATCCCGCTCACATCTTTAAATAGCTTAGAGTAGTTTTGAGTGAAGTCCTTATACTTACTATCCTCTCCTTGATTATTCAACGCTATGGTGGCTGTATTGCCACTATATGGTGATTGTAATCCTATTGAATTAAGCCTTGCATAATTATTCCCATAATCTGTATTGTATGTTGGTGGTCGATATCTTAAAAGTAAATCCGACCAGTCAACAAATTCATCATTCTCTCTTCGAGTTTGATACTTCCCATATGAGAAGAAAGTTATTTCTTTTGTCTTGTTATTTATATTCATCAGAATGCCCTCCTCCTTCATGATGCCTGCAATCAATTTTTTGATTGTTTCCTCAGGTGCAGCATAAGTTAAAGTAATGCTATTCGAAATATATTGTCCAAATTCATCGTAAGCTATTACACCGCCTGGAACATAAGTTTCAGTAATGGCTGTGTTTAGTATTAAGAAATCATATGCACCTGTAACATTTTGCAATGACTTCTGCATGATGAATCCTATTGCTTTCCCATTTGAATTGGCTGGAGCATTGGCTGGATCGAACACAGACTTATTAATCACTGCATCAAAGTCTGTAGTAGTGTCAGATATGATCGAAGAAAAGTTTAACGTTGTAAACTTAACGCTAGGACTAGCTCCAGTTCCTTCCCACGCAATGTATTGATTTCTAGTTTGAAATCCTCCAGACGAACCTGCAATTGTGATTGAAAATGAAAAGTCAATTGTTCCCAAAAGAGAATCCGCTATCCTTGGCTTGTAAACACATCTCTGTGTATAGTAACTTCCCGGATTGACACCCGGTGTTGGCTCCGAAAGAAAGTTCGGCGGATCAACCCAATTTGGGATATCGCTTGGCTTCACTGCATCGATTGTCGTTGCATGATTGACTGTCGTTTTGAAATCATTTGGACCAGGAAATGGTGTTGTCGATTTATAGTAATAAAACGAAACTGAATTTTCCGGTTGTACAATTGTAGACAATCCTCCTTCGTCAAACAAGTTATCATTCAAGTTTGCCTTATTCATATAGCTTGCTTCAACTCTTGACCAATCAACCGATGGATCATAAATTGGAGTGTAGCCGTAAGACTCAACTGCCAAATCTATCAACGCCTTTGCATTAAAGATTGGCCTTGACTGATAAGGGTTAAAAGTATTGTCTGGATTTCTTGCGTCCGTATCATCCTTTTGAAAGATGTCGCCAATTGTGTTTAGGTTATTTGGAAACAATGCTAGATTGTATCCTCTTGCCCCAACTGTACTTAATGGTGATAGGACTGATGTTTTGCCCATATCATAATTAGTCATCTCATCAATTGCTGCTTGATAGTCTGCTGGAATTGATACTCCAACTCCTCCCCCTTCTAACAAATTTCTATATGTTTGCGAACCCCACTTCTCTACAATGTTTAATCCTTCATCTATGAAGTTAACATTAATGACTCCATCATATGTATTGTTGATGATGAGATATCCTTGTTGAAGTAATTTATCCTCTACATAATATCTTGCGACATGTTTTGAATTTAATGCCAATGCCATTGTAGTTGGATTGAATACATTAATTCCAAGTGCTTTTATATTTTGATCTACATACGGAAGAGAAAAAGTATTCGTGTGACTCAAGTCTCGATTCTCTATATTACCGATTCTATTTATTACACGATTATACTTTACTGCTCCTTCCGATTGCAGTCTAAGTTCTCTCCATAAGCCTGACCTTAATATTTCTATTCTGGTGCTTCTGCTCATTTTATCTTACATTTTGATGCTGTGTTGAAATACTTTTCAATTGAATAGTTACATCTCCACCGCGAGTTTTTGTATCGATAGGAAGTGATAAAGATGTTACTCTCATCAATTCCGCTCTTTCGTTTACATTTGTATCCAACGTCTCACAATAATATACTGCCGGAGATTGATCTATCCCTTTAAGCAGTAATAACTCCTCTTGTTTTAGCGAGTAGGCTTTTAAAGTTCTAGTATACTCGTAACTGATTTTAGTATAGTCTGGAGATATGTATGGATTAAAAGTTGACCCTTGACCTGTAATGAATTGTTCTCTTCGATCAAACATCCCTACTTCTATCTGTCCTTCATATTTCTTCGTTGACTTTTCTTGCTTGGCATCGAAAGCCCAATGCATCCATCCTCCAAATCTTGACTTCCAAATCAAGAAAGCCCCAGCACATGGTGTTGGGTAAAAGGTAGTGTCTCGAGTATCTATAGTAACATTTGGAAATGCACTTGTAGCGTTGGGTGGATTTAATTGAAAATATACACTCCAAATATCTCCCCATCTGTATCTCGGAATCTGGTCCGAGTCATCTTCTGGAAGCGGAATTACTATACCTGCTGTTGGTACACCATAGTATTCAAATTCCGATATCGGAGAATTTTCATCCACACCAGGACTGTCAAAGAATACATCATAAGACCTTCCTCCTCTGATTGGAAATTTCCTAACCTCAATTGGAGTGGCAGTTACATCTGTATAAATTTTAAATATCATTCTGTGTCTGTACATATTCATACTGAATAAATCAGACCTATCTTCAGGTCCATAGACCCAATCATTCTTTTGTCCTATCTTGTAAACATCAGCGTTGTCTAACTGCTGAGCTAACTTCATCAAGTCAACAGATACTGGATTGCCTGGATTGATATCAAACTCCGCATACTGAGCTAGAGTTTCAACAACCGTTAGACTTCCCATCTCTATGAGATCGATGTCGATATAAATTTTTGTACCTGCGAGATTGCTCTCTTCAATAAGTACTCTCAATGGCTCAAATAAGTAGCAGTATGTGAATGCACTTGAAGCCACTTGACCCGTAATTTCGGGTGTCACTGTTATAGCCATATCTTTTTATTTTTAAAATTGATTTTTTATCTTTGATGCGAGAGGTGGAATCGAACCACCGACCTCCTGCTTTCTTAAAGGCAGGCAAGCTACCAACTGCTCCATCTCGCTCGCTATTTTAATTTACCAAGTAGTTAGAGGTGCTCTAACCCAAGTATCTGTCGCAACACAAACGTAAATATAATTTGCGTCTGTCGCTATTTGTCCTTTTGATCCTGTTGAGGTTGCTGTTGCTGGCACAGCACCTGCTACAAAATCTCTAGTTATCAAAGCAGTACCAGTAGGCGCTGCAGCGATAACTGCGTTTGTAGCTTCTGGAGCTTCTACTTCTCCAGACAACTTTACTTCTAATCCATTTCTTAAAACCGCTCCAGCTTCTCTATTAGGATGATATGTTCCATTGTTTGCATTTCCAATCCCAACAATGAATCTATGCTGATTGTTGCCATCTCCTAAATCTTCAGGAGCTATGTTAGCTTCTCCTACTACGGTAATAGCATCTGCACCATCTGCATCCAATGCAATACCAGCAACTAAGGATCCACCTCCACCACCAACAACATTAGAAACTCCTGTTACTAAACTGTAGTGAGCATCGGCATCATTATTATATCCAAATACTACTGAAGCATATCCAGATGCTTTATTATCTGTACCTGCAGCGAAAGCTAATTCACCAACTGCTCCTGGTCGATCTGTTCTATACCAATTTGTACTTATATCAAATGCAAAATCTCCAATCAATCCCATCTCTGCAAAATCGGTTTGACCACTTCTATCTACAGAAGCAAATCCATAACCCGCATCTCTAAAAATGATTGCATCATCATAAACCCACTCTTCTCCAGTCCACTTCTTAGATTGATTGGATTCAATGTCCCACTTCTCTGTTCCTATGTGAAGTTTGCTCGCAGGCACTTCTATTGAATCTGGTTGTACAAATAATTTGTATTTTACCTCTGCAGTCTTCTGACTGAATGAGATGGATGATACCATGATAAGTATCAGTAATAGTATTTTCTTCATCCGAATATTGCGTTTAAGTTATTTTTGAATTTAGTATATATTTTCTCAGGTGCTTCATTGAGCCTCTGCCTTCTTCTGTTACATGCAGTGCACGGTTTGATGTTTGGTGCCACTGTATGGATTGCTTTCTCTACTGCGTCTCCTAGTTTCATGGTAGTGTTCTTAATGTGAATGTTGTCTCATCTGTCTGAGTTTCATCCTCCCTCGCATAACCTTTTACAATGATTGTATACTCCGTATCAGGAAGTAGGCCATCTATTGTACAAGTATGTCTGCGCATTGGCATCTCATTGATAACTGGAGAGCCGGGACTTGAGTTTAGTAACTTGCCTCTCGACACACCGTTGACTATGTATTCTGGAATCCAATCCTCAGATGCAAATACTCTTACTCGAATTACATTTTGTTCAACCCCAACTACACTATCTCTAATGTAAAATTGAAATGGAGTCTCACCAGTGGTGCCGTATGTGGTCGTTGCGTTTGCAAAATCTTTCTTTCTTTTAAACTTCCACTTGGTTTGATAAATCTTTTGAGCAGTTGTTAGTGTGTCATAAAACATCACTCTCATCATTGAGTATTCTTTTGTTGGCATGTAAATCGGATGAGGCCATATGGATGGATCATCTCCAGCATGAAACCACTGCTTCTTTCCTAAGATATCAAAACATAGATTTGCAATTACTGTATCAATCTCACTTGGCTTAGTTACTTCTACTATCTCTCCAGGTTGATGAATGGTGTCTGTTACTCTTTCTGTAATATAAATCGTATCGCTTACAGAGGGAGGTATATTTAATCCTTCTATGTCAACTCTAATTTCCGGTACAAGGATTTTAACATCCTCTACTCCCTTTAACTTTTCATTGAGCATCGATTCAATAGCATTGTCTTTTGTGCTATGTGAACTGATTGTATCCAACCCAGACACTACATGGTAGTATCCTTCTTGGACTATGTTTGTTTTTGTTTGAGCAAATGAGATCCATGAGATCATTGCTATGATAAAGAATATGATAAATTTTTTCATTTGATTATAATTTTTGTGACACCATCATTTCTTAGACTAAGTAATACGGCATTGAATACTTGCCAAATAGGTCCTTTGTCCTTCCATCTATGTCTTGTCTCTATGATAATTCTCTTTTCTTCTTTCCAATGTTTTGATGAGCTGAAGTAAGCCCAAATGTATTTTCCAACTGCAGTTCTCTGAAATGCTTCCGGCTTTAAAGTTATTACTGTTTCCATAAGTTTGATTTTTAAAAATGAGTGCACCACGTATCACCAGTTGGCAGTACACTCATTTTCTGAGTGTCCTAAATACTGATGGTAGCGAGCCCGGTACAAGAACGTGCAATGTCGTTATACATAGATTTGTCTGATTTGTTCGTTTGTATGTTTGATTCTTTGTTTCTCTCTATCACGAGACGTACAGTATTCACATCTGCATTTGTATTTGGCATGATGTTTCTTTAAACTCTCTCTAAACTTTTTATCGTTGGAGTCTCTCCTATAAGTCTTTCCCATGATTTCTTTTTTTTAAAGCCCACCCCATACGCAAATGGCATGGAGGAGGCTGTTGGCAAAAGACCTGGACTGGGACAGAGAAGTTCTTCGAGATCTGCTCCAGGTACTGTTTTATGCTTTGTAAGTTATGTTTTGAGGATATAGCTTACGATATGTTTCTTGCATCTGATCGTGTACAGTGAGAGCAAGCATGTTTGCTGCTTTCTTATTATACTCGTCAAGGTGCTTTGTAATTGCTTCGTCCATTGCATTTGGAGCGTTAGGTTTCCAATTCAATGTACCTTTCTTTCCAATTGACTTAGCAATGGCCCATGCGGTCCCTTCATAATCGGAACCGTCAAATTTTATATTCTCTTCCTTAACCCAATCTAGTATCACTTGATGAGGAGGTTGTTTGCCTGGGCCTCTTCCGTATTTAGCAAACTGTATATGATAGGGAGTCAATAAGACAACCTTATTCATACCTTCTGTTTTTATGATTCCTTTATCGGAGGTATAGGGATCCAACTCACCCGATACCATCTCCAGGAACTCTCTAGCTACATCAAGAAGTGATTGCTCAACAGTTTGTGACATCTGTCCTCATTTGCCATCTGGCCAAGACTCCACTATGCTGTCCTTTACCATGTTTAGGTACAAGTTTGTATGACGCGTTGGTGATAGGTGAACCTTGCTGTTTCTGATACTTCATCATCCTCCCGTGCAAATCTTTTATGAATGATTGAAAGAGGTCGGCCATTTCGTCTGCCGTCTGTTCTCTTTCTTCCTTTGTCAAGTCCTGCGGTTTGGAAACGAGGAGTGCAACAATTGATGCTTGTGGATTTTCTAAGAACCCATTTGCATCAAATGCTAGAGTAACGTCAATGTCCCATGATACTAACATGGTAGGTGAGGTCTCTTCTCTTTGTAATCTATTGAGTTGAGTCTCTATTTTTTCATTACTGTTTGTAATGAACGCATTGACACCTACTGCTTCACATGAAGCTATAATGTGTTCTAATATCATTTTGTTAAAAATTTAATAGAAAATATCATCGATAGAGGGACGATGTTTATAAACCGAACCTAAATCGAACTGATCGTTTCCATATTGATATGTTCCTCTAAATTCGAGTAACATCGATTTTGTGTTTTCAAATTGCTGGTCATCAAACTTTCCGTCTGCTTTATGGAAGCGACAGAAGTCATATATGTCTATGTCAGTGATTGTGTAACCAATCATCTCACTCAACCCTTCCAGCATCTCTGGATCCTCTCTCTCCAGTCCGAGTAAAACCATCGCTAGCAATTGAGATAGTTTTATAGTAATATTCTTTTCCATATCATTCTTCCCATGTAATTGTTTTCGACTCATAACAGATCACTGCATTCTTATCCTTGAAGAACTTTGATCCTATCACTCCCACGACACCCAGCTTCTTCTGAACACCGTTAAATGAAATAGCCTTAAATGGTAGAGGTGTCTCAACTCTGTCTATCACTAGACTTACTTTCGATACTCCTAGCATTGACGAGGCTCCTCCTATTCCGCTCACCTCTCCACCCTTCTGTCTCCATACTGTGAATTTATAATGTTTGGAATAAGATTTTTCTAATACATTTAAACTAGCTCCAGTGTCAATCAACAATCTTGCTCCCCTCCCATTCAATGTACATGTTATAATGGGAACGCCTTTTGCCATACTGAATGGGATGGTTCTTTTGTTACCAACCACTTTGACCTCCTTTTCTTTCTTCTTTCTTTTCCACCATCGCATAATCTATTTCTTTTTAGGTGGAAAGATCTTTCTCATGACTCCTGTTACCATGAAGAGGAATGCGGTGAGGGTTACACCCCACACTGTATATATAACCCATATCGGAATGAGTTCTAAGATCCACAACGGGACACATGCAAAACATGCACCAAGTGTGATGCCTGCTGTTAAATTAACTTTATTGATTTTCATCTTCTAATTTTTTTAATGAGTTCTTTTACGCTGACGCTCTGAGAGCATTTGAAGTCTCTTGTATTCAGACATCTGATGTTGAGTGTATGCTGCTGACGCATCACTGTATGAGAGCATCTGTGAATAGATGTATGGTACTTGCCATGCCTCATCTCTTGAACAGTTATATGCCTGACATAGCTTTCGGATGGTGTTTGTGACGTTGAATTGGCGCATCCTATCTGGGCCTCCTGCCTTCACGTAATCCTCATCCGGTACATCGACTGATTGAAACCTCTCATCCCAAACCTTACTCGATTCTACAAGCTGTTGGGTAATGATGTTGAATAATGCCAGCATATCAATAGCAGAGCACTCCTCTACCCTTCTTCTATAATTTTTCCATGCATTTGATTCAGAATCATATGGACGAGCATTAGAGACCGGTAAACAGGCTGTTGTAATCATGATTGACATCAGTTCTGTTATCTCCATGTCTGCACCTTTTGACATGAGCTGTTGTAGCTCTATCATTTGTCTGAATGTGATGGAGTCTATGTTTCTTGGTGCCTTGATTGGACACTCCTCTGATACCTTCATGTCTTGAGGTAGCAATTGTTTCAATTCCTCCCCTGCCTCAAAGACTTCCTTATACTTCTTTACAAACCTCTTCCTCCCAAGCCATGTATTCTTAAATCCTGCCACTTCAATCATTAGAATACTATAGTCAGGTTTCGGTTTGAGTAATTCCTTTAAATGTCTTAACTTAATCTCTCTTACTAAGCTCATTGTCTATGGCAGTTAGCTTTTGCTGCAATTCTTTTTTGAGAATCGGTTGTGGTGCGTTGTTGAGGTTTGCCTTCGTCTGAGAGAATGCTCTCTTGAGAGTTGCTGTATCGGTTCGTGATAATAGATCTGCGTAGTGGTCTCTCTTTCTTTTCTCACTCACTTGTCTCCTAGTTTCTTTTTCTTTCTCCAGCTTCTTTTGTCTCTCCTCTTTTGTCTCTATGTGAAGTTCAGCTTTCTTCTTCACTTCATCCTCCGTCACATCTTTCGGAAGCTCGGCTTTGACCTTTGCGATTGCCTCCAACTTCTCCAATGCCTTTTCGATAAGTATGATTCCTTTCTTACCTTTGTGCTCTTCGAAGACTTCCGGGATGCCTAGTTCTGTAAACTTTGTTTTGAAGTCTTTGTACTTCACCTTCTCTAACTCTTCTCTTGTAATCATTGTTTTCTTTTTAATTGGTTATCGGTTCTCTTATATCGGAACTCTATTTTAATTGAAACATTTTTAACAAAATGTTTGTTTATATCAAAATGATTTGTTATCTTTATTGTATGGGACAGGGGCCTAACTGACGGCCCAGAGTGTGCCCACACATCTTTGATATATATTTTTTTGTAGTCCTTCCGCTCACTCTTTGTATTCCTCTGTCGGCGCTCCCGCCACTCCCTATAGTCTCTATCTTTCTCTTACATAAAGATACGTAATCTTTTTCTTCTCTCCAAACTTTTCTCCAATTATTTTTCAAAAACTTTTTTACAAAAAGGTTTGGCTCCTACAATATAATTCATTATCTTTAAGTATAATTTTAAAACACTCATTTATGAACACGCAAGATTTTATTAATCGGCTCAAGGAGATGGATTCTCTTGAGTACATTACTCTCAAGCGAGAGGCGTTATTAGAGGCTCTAACAAACGTTCAGAAGCCTACCAGTGAAATGATCGACGACCTAGTAGATCAGTTTGAGAGACGGATTGCTGGGGATGAAGATTCATTGATTGATTTCTCATCTGCATCATTTGAATTGTATGGTGGTTGTGAGATTACATTGTCAGATGTAAACTTTTACACATCTGATTTTGGACTACTACTCAGAGACATGCTTTACAAAGCATTTGATATTAAATAGTTGAGTGGGGAGGGTCTGTTGAGGGGCAGGCTCTCTTTTTTAAAACTTTTCTCAAGAAAGGTTTGGCTATGTCATTTAAATAGCTTATCTTTATGTAAGAGGAACTTAGAGGGTTCTGGAAGAGCGAGCGACATTGAAGGCTTTTTTCTATACACCTGTCTTTGAAGGTACCCTCTGGTCACTACTTTAAAAGACCTCCCTATTACCTATACATAAAGATAGCATTTCTTTTTCTCTTAGCCAAACTTTTCTCTCGATTTCTTTTCACTCACTACTCTTTTCTCATATACCATATACCGAGGGCTACGGCCGTTACAATTAGTGCGACAATAAATGTGTCCGGGATCATGGTTTGGGGCGGAGGAGGGGGCATCATTGTTTGATGCCCATTAACTTCTTCAACAAATCTACCGCATCCATTATGACACCGTAATTTACATCACGTACGTTTTTGATCTCGCCATTCTCAATCTCATAGCCCAGCTTCTCAAGCTCTACCAAAACCTTTACGTCCTCTACCAATTCGTTCCACCACTCTTCTGTATTCATAACTTTTAGTTTTAAATTATATCTAAAGATAATG
>Ga0070750_10000052_pt1 | contig 46289 bp, 68 predicted proteins | sample VirMetDEL_Nov_24_FD_77013 | JGI IMG/M metagenome (GOLD analysis project Ga0070750, IMG submission 77013) | Aqueous microbial communities from the Delaware River and Bay under freshwater to marine salinity gradient to study organic matter... | ecosystem: Environmental > Aquatic > Marine >...
AAAGTGGGAAAAACTCTGTTCCCGTCTGGAGGATGACAGAGAAATGACCCGCGTCGGTCAGATAAATACTGCTCGCCGTGTTGCTAGTCCCGTCGTAAGCTGAGGGAGCCGGAAATCCTGAAGGTTCCGCGCACGGGGTAAATGCAGGGAAGTTGATATTACGAAATACCATCTTCTCCTGACCAGTCGCGCTGACCAAACCATAGTTTGTGGAGTCTGCATTTAAGTCTAGGTACTGGTCTGGCGCTCCGAACTGCGTGTTAGGGAAGATATGTACTGAGCATACTTGGAAAGGGTTGGTGTAAACCCCGTCTTTCACAAAGTAGAAATCTAATTTAGTTTTAGACAGGGGAGAAGGGCGGTTCTGCCTGTTTACAACCGTGGTTCCGTTGAAAGTAGTCATATCCTACTTATTTAGAGGAAAAAGCTTCGCTCTCTTTCTGTTTTTCCTCTAAAAGTTGTTCCAGATATTCTTCCCTTTCTATGCCCGTCATAAGAAACACGTCAGACAGGCTGAAGTGTCCGTGATGCACGAGAACATAGCTTTGCTTCGCTAGGCTTTCCAGAACGAAGCCTAGCTCACTGAGAAAAAATACTCGTTGAGAGGAATGACGGCTTTAGAGACTTCGTCGCAGTTAGCGCAAGTAAAGCTCATATCCAGTTGCATTCCGTAATCGCTACTTACAATCTTCTCTCTTAGGAAAGCAACATCCTTTACAGTAGTGTTCTCAATGAACGCCTTCTTCAGCTTCTCGTCGGTGTACTTTCCGACCGAGACCATAAAGCGCCACAGATTATCAGTGAGCTTATCGATGGACTGCATATAGAACTCGTCTTTGCTTCTTGGGCTTACGAAGGTTACTTCCTGTTGGCTGTCGGGAAGAACCACCTTAAACGGTTCGGTGTAGTCATCTGGCACATAGTTCACCGGAACTTCAGAGATGAGAACGCTGAGTTTGTTCTGCGCGGAGCAATGCTCACACTCTGGTTCGATGGTGTACTCATCACCGTAGGAAATCTCGCGAAGCTTAAACAACAAATAGTTTTTGTCGAAAAGGGTCATCGAGTCGTGGTCCAGCCCACGAACACAAGCGTTGAAAAGAGAGCGGATGATTTCCTCTCCATCCTTAGCGTTTTTCATACTACGAAGCTTTCTTTCTTCCGCAAAAGTAAAGGGGCGAATCTCTACAAACTCTTCACATTGAATGTATGCCTTTCCTCTGGAGGGCAAAGAAACCCGTCTCCAGGCTTGAGTAGTTTCTACATTCACAAGAAGACTCTTAAGAGCCTCTGCGTAGGTAGTGTCTACGACATCGACAGTCTTAGCCTCACTCACGGGCGCTGGCGCAGTAGATACCTTAGCTGGTGGCTCGGGGGTTGGCTCTGGCTTCAAGTTCTCTAAATCAACAGACGAGTTGGGGTCTAGACCTGCCTTTTCCATATGCGTTCTGGCTAGGTCAATTAGTGATTTTTCTTCGCTCATAATTTTTTAAGATAGCTGCTATCTTTTACTATAATAGTAAAAAGTGATTAGAATTTCTGTAAATAATAGTTTTTCTGTTTTACAGACGGACAACAAAAAACTGCTGTCAACACTTCAACAGAAATATTGCGCCAAAGTTCCTGGCTACCAATACTCTTCCGCTTACAAAAGAGGGGGTTGGAAGGGCGAGAAGTATTTCTTCTCTGCCAAAACCGGGAAGTTCGGTACAGGTCTGCTTTCTTACATTGAAGAAGACCTCAACTATCTAGGCATTCCGTATGAAATAGAGGATTTTCGCAACGCAACCCACAACGACAGCATCACGCTCCCTCAGGTCGATTTTAGAGCCTACCAGAGCGATTTAATCCATAAAGCCCTGTCCGAGAAGGGTTGTATCATAAAGTCGCCCACAGGCTCTGGAAAGACCGTTGTGCTAGGAGGTCTGATAAAGGCTCTTGAAGACAAGACAGGTCTCATCTTTTTCACAAAGAAGCAGCTTCTGTACCAAACCTATGAACAGCTTCGAGAATGGGGGTTTGACGTGGGTCTCGCTTTTGGTGATGGTGTTATCATTAAGCCAATCACTTTATGCACTATTCAATCCATCGACAAGGTTCTGGATAGTCACCTACAACAGTCTGAGTTCATTATTTTTGATGAGGTCCACGAGTTTGGCAAAGGAAAGGTAGCGTCAAAAGCCGTTAAGTCATTTCCGAACGCTACGTACCGCATCGGCATGACCGCCACGGTTCCGACTGACCCGATTAGTAAGCTTACTCTTATATCTGGGCTAGGCAAGGTAATTGAAGAGGTTGACGCCAAGGAGCTTGTGGAGATGGGCTTCCTCACCGAACCTCTGATTCAAATTATTCCAGTAAAGGATACAACGACCATTGAGGATACGGAACTTTCGTATCGGGAAATATACGAAAAGTATATTACAGATAACGAACTTCGGAATACTATGATTGTTGAGCTTGTCAAGAAGATTTCCGAAAAACCTTCCCGAACTCTGATTATCGTGAAGGACTTGAAACACGCGGAGATTCTTCACGAGCTTCTCCCAGGGTCTCTTAAACTTGAAGGCAAGGACGATATCGTTTCCCGCAAGAAAACCATTGAGAAGTTTGCTAGCTCAGAGAAGGCGGTCCTGATTGGAACAACAATTATGCAGACTGGAATCGACATTCCTGAGATTACCCATCTTGTCAACGCGAGGGGTTTGAAGTCTGAGATTGCCACGATTCAGGCGATGGGTCGAGCTTTGCGAATTCATAAATCGAAACAAAAAGTATTCATCTTTGATTTCTTTGATAAAGCTCCCTATCTACAAAAACACGCCAAGGAAAGGATAAAGTCCTACAAATCTCTTGGTATGGAGATACAAGAATGAAAAACGTCAACGAAGAAACTCGAAAACTAAATCAGTTCACCCCAACGGCACTTGAGCGTATCAACGTCATCGAGGACCGAATTCGGAGAATCAAAGAAAGCAACAAAGTCGAAGAGCAAACAATAAAAGACCTCGATAACTTAATATACGAGGTCTTAGTATTGCGTTCTGGTTTCGTTCAGAACCTAATGAACTGGATGAAGCAAGGGTATACTATCGATTAGTCTTCCTCTACTTCTTCTTCATCAGGGTCGTCATCGTCTTCCAAGTCAAAGTCAATATCCTTTATAGCTTTTTCGATGTCGGAAACGAGGTCACGGAAATCCTTATCCTGGGCTTCGTCAGCAGCCATCTCCGCCTGTTCGGCTTCTGATTCTTCGGCGGCTGCTTGAACCTCCTCCTCGGCTGCTTGAACCTCCTGCTCGCTTTCTACTTCAGTCTCCGCTTCAGCCTCTGCGACGCCTTCCTTACGAAGTTTCGCTAGGTCTTCGCCCTCGATTTCACCGTCGCCGTCTACGTCAAGTTTCTTCTGCTTCTTGGACAGCTTCTTTTTCTTGTCGTCTTTCTTATCCTTGCAGACGCACGGCTTCTTTTTGCAGTCGTCACACTCGTCGTCAGACTCATTGCCGCCAGTGTCGGACATCTTGTCGTCGTCACCGTAGTACTGAGCTTCATTGATACCATCAGCGAGGTAGTCCCCGAGCTTCTTCATATCAAAGTTTTCGCGGATATCTACGACATCGAACTTAGCCTCTTGCATAACATCGCTCATGGTGTTCGCGACATCAAGAACCTGTACGCCACCCTTCTTTTGTAGGGTCTGAGAGAACTCCTTGAGGACATCACATAGAATGCCTTCCTCCATGGACTCAGCCATCATGCCCAGCACCTCGGATTGAACCTCGGCAAGACCCTTGAATGAAGGAATGAATTTTAGGCTTTGGATGTTGACGCCGTAAGTCTCATTCAGATGGTCAAGAACTTGGGTTTTAAGAGGCTTTTTAAACTCGTAAATCTTGTTCACGAACTCCTTGATATCCTTTTGTGTGAGAGTGCCTGGGTTGGTAACCTCAAAAACGGACTCCATAAGAGCAATAAGGTCAATTTTGTTTGAGAGGGCAAGGTAAGGAACCTCTTTAACGGTCTCGCGAATAGCGCTCTTCAGAACCCCATCAGTTGAGTAGATGTGAGAAGCGAGAGTGCTAATCGCGTCACTGCTAGCCCAGACTTGGTTGAAAGACTCTCTAGCCTCAATAAGCTCTTTACGTACTAGTTCCTTTTCACAAACCATTTCGTATAGAGTCTTCTTGCTGTTAGAAGGAATAACAATGTACTCGTCTCCAAGATTCTCAAGAGTGAGTTTGGGCAAGTCGTAAGTATCCCCGACAACCTTTGACAGGCGAAGACCTTCTACAAGCTTCTGGTTCTTAGACAGTTCCTCTTTGTTTTCCTCAAGGAAGTTCTGGAGCAGCGGAAGAGCCTCAACAAACTTCTTGTAGCTTTTGGTCTCCTTGATGTTGTAAGTCTCCCCGAAGCGTTCTGACCGCTTGTGGAGCTTCTTGCGGCTCTCCTCAATCTTGGCTCTCATAGTGAAAGCATCAAGTACCGAATCGAAGGAAGCCTCCGCCTTGTCGTAGCGGTCAGACACCAACGACTGCACAAAGTCAGAGACGCGACCTTCAACAAGAGTGTCTACACAATCATCCGACATGATTTTGTCTAGGTTTTCTGTAACAAAGTTTGCAAAGGTAAGCTTACCTTTAACTTCTTTGTACTCACATGAGATAAGATGATTTCTTTCACTAATGTAAGTAACCTTTCCATTGGCATCATCAATCTCGTAGACGGTTAGGTTTTCCCGAAGTCTGCGACCTAGGTAGTCACCAGCTTCAGTTAGACGAACGAAACTCTTGTTTCTGTTATTGAAAAGGTTCTTGAAATTCATGACAGTTGATAGTCTAGTTTTATATAGATGTGTGAAAAGCGTTATTTTAACTATTTACCTTCCTCTTCGGGTGGTGATGGTGCAGCAGGAGGTTGTTCTGCTCCAGGCGCAGCAGGTGCAGCCCCAGGTTCAGGCGCAGGAGGAGCCTCTAGCTCTTTCTGCTTTTTGATTTCTTCGATTTCCAAATCATTCATATCGTAGAAATTCTTGTAGATGTACTCGTTTGAGAAAAGGTCAAGACCTTTCACCGCCTGTACCACGCGGGTCTTTTGTTCGGCAAGCTCAAGCTTTCTCTTCTCGCTGAGGTCTGAGGGAGGTGCAAGCTTAATCTCCATGTTTGCGTAAGTGGACTTAGGGAAATTACGAATTTGGAGGTGACGACGAATAAGGTCGGTCAAACCAACTTCGGCGTCTCTCTGCACACGCATAACAGCCTTCGCAAACTTGGCATCCAACTGTGATAGGTTGGCTTTTCTTTCTGGCGACTTGTCCTTCTCGACAATGAAGTCCTTTGGAATTTTCATTGCGGCGAGAACCTTATCGCGGAAGTAACGAACATCATCGATATCTCCGAGGTTCTGAGCGCCAGGAAGGGTCTCAATCTTTGTACCTCCTTGCTTACTTACAGGAACGAAGAAATCTTCCTCGGCAGAGATTGGGTTGTAGCGTTCATCTGCGTTTCCGCTGTCAGTGTTGTAGAATTTTTCTTTCTTGAACTTCGCCTTAATACGCTCCATGAACCTCTCTACTTTGTTCTGAGGTAAGTTACCAGTGTCAATGTAGAAGATTCTTCTTTCGGGCGCTCTATGGAGACGGTAGATAAGCATCGCGTCTTCCATCATTCTAAGGGATTTCCACGCACGAACACCCGGCGCACAAATAGATTTGCCGTAAGGATAGTAGTTCGAATCCGAAGTATGAATTCTAAAGTGAACAAGCTGTTCCCGGTCAAGCTCAATTGTGTTTTTGCGGTCATACCTACCCATCGAGGTTGATTGGTCGTTGACAGAACCTGGAACCTCCTGACGGAACCCCTTGAGGTAACCGAACTTATCTTCTCGACGGTAAATGTAAGCAGGGTTGAGAATCTTGAGTCTCTGAATACCTGCTGTTGGGTTGTTCATATCGACGATGTTCTCGACAAAGCAGTCACCGTATTTGCACATGTTACGAATAATGTCCCACAAATACTTATCAAGGTCTGTTGTCTTCACAAAATCCTGAACAGCATTCTTGACCTCTTGTGTCTCAGTGACGACATTAATCATTGTCCCGTCAAGGTGAGTCTGAGTAGAGTCATCGGCGTAGATATCGATAGCGGCACCAATCTCAGGGTACTCGTCCATCTTCTCGTAGTCGTTATAACGACGCCGACGTTGGTACTCGACCTGAGGGAGTTTAACGTTTCCCCGGACCATTCCTAGTGAGCCAGTGGAAGCACTCTCTTCTTCCGCGTCTGCCGCCTTGATTACATCACCCCGAACTGGGTTTACTGTAACAGGACGACCTACTTTTCTTTTCGTTCCAAAGAAAGATTTAAAGAATGCCGCGAACTTACCTGAGAGAGGTGGACCCTCTCCATAGGTATTAGCTCCTGGAAATTCTGTGAACCCTGCGTTCTCGTCAAGGCGTTCGTCGTTTTTATCGTCTAAACCCATTTTCTATAATCTTCGTACTCTTGATTGTATGTACCCCTAGAAAAACCCGGAGCTTGAACATTTGTTCCAGGTTCCATAAGGTCACCTTTAACAATTGGTATTGGAGACCTTGAAACCACGTCTCTCATAACCTCCGAAGCAATTCCTAAGCTCATTACGAGGTCATCCGCGAAACCGTCCTCCGCTTGAATCTTTCCTGTCTTACTAATAATAAAAGTAGTAAGCTCCCTAAAAGTTCTCTCTGAATTCACTTTTATTCTTGCTGTTTTTAGGGACTCCTGCAAAGTGTTCAATAATATGTCGCGATTTTTGGCGTTGACCATGTAACCCATTTCGCCTCTATCGTCAGTCCACATGTTCTCATACTCATGAACTTCAAACAGTTGTTCAATCAAAGCAAGACCTAGACCGTTCCTCTCGGGACAGACATACGCGGTGTTGTACTTCGCGGCTTCCGAGGCGATAATCGCCGCAAAATCGTTCAGACCAATTCGGTTACTGTAGAACTCTGCGACCTGCTCTCCATTGTATAGGTTGATAATATGGAACGCGGAGTAGTCTCTATCTCTACCGAAAGATGAGTCTGCGGCGAGAAGATATGTGTGGTATGGCTCAGGCTCTTTCCAAACCCGCATCATGTTGTAATGCTTCTTGTAGAAGTTTTCGTCAGTCTGAGACTTCAGCGTGTTGAGGGTACCCCCATCAATAAAGGTTTCGCCTGTACCGAGAAACTCTCCTTCGTATTCTTGCAGCCACGCACGTTCTCCGACGTTTGTTCTAGTGGTCTTTGCCCACTCTTCGGTATACTCAGGGTGTTCTTTCCAATGAATATTAATTACGTTGAAGTTATTCTTTCCTAGCTCTGCATCGTGGTATAACTCGTAATAGAGATTCGACATACCGTTGACGGTGGATAGAATGAAGGCAGAACCACCCGTCGAAATCGTCGGGTAAATCGCCATCCAGAATTCCGTCATTCTCTCAATGAACGCAGCCTCATCCACAATCAGAAGCGATACCGACTCACCGCGACCAGCACCCGCTGGTTGAGATTTCATCTTACTTCCGGTAGAAAGCCTAAGAACGTGCTTGTTTCTCTCAACTTGCTGTGGCTTTAGCCAGTCAGGTAGCTCGTCATACATCGAGGCAGCGCGGTCAAGAAAGTCTCTCGATTCTCTGTCACCGATGGATACAATCATCACATTCTTGTCTTTGTTGAAGATGATGTACCACAAAGCATAAGCAGCACAAATTGTAGTGGCTCCCGCCTGACGAAACTTCCGCAGAAGATTGAATCGGTGTGAGTTAAACTCTTGAATAATCCTGTCTTGGAAGCGATACAGGTCGAACTTTACCCTGCCTCGTACTGGGTGAGTGATGTAAACATAATTTCGAATGAAGTAGCACGGGTCTTCCTTGCACTTACGAAATTCTTCCTGTAATTCTTCGCGACTCACACTATTATATAGACATGAGAAAACTGGCTTTCATCCCTACTAGAGAAAAGCGAGACACCGCGATTGTCCCATACCTGGAACGCGCAGGATGGGAAGTACATCTTCTGGTAGGCTGCGAAAGTATTTTCGAAGCCTACAACTCGGCTCTATCGGACCACAAGGTAATGGCAAAAGACCGTGTGATTATGTGCCACGATGACATTGAGGTTTTGGTCGATGTAGACACCTTCAACTCAGTTATTGACGAGAGCCTGACCGAAAACACCGGATTCCTCGGTGTTGCGGGTCCAAAGCGGCTCAACAAAACGGGTTGTTGGTGGCATGGTCTCGGAAAAGAGTATCCCCACCCCGAGTCATTTCTTCGCGGAATGGTGCTACATGGGGAAAACCTAACAACCTCTAAGCCGACCTACTATGGAGGTTACGGAGAAGTTGAAGTTGTCGATGGTCTATTTATGGTAGCCACGGGAGCGACTCTCAACAGCATCAAAACCAAGAAGCCAAAGGAGTTCGTTAGCGACTGGGATTACTACGACATGTATTATTCCTATCAAGCACACAAGCTAGGGAAAAAGAACAAGGTCGTACCTATTCTCGTCCTTCACCACTCACTCGGCGAAGGTGTTATGGGAGAGGCGTGGAACGACAGCCGCCTAGCTTTCTGCAAAATGTATGCTGATGACTTCGCGGAGATTACACTGCCAGCCCTAAATCGAGAGCCAGAGTCGGTTTCTTAGACCCAATGAAGGTCTCTAGAAGATTGTAGAAACCTTCGGAGGTCTCTTCATGGTTATGGGCTATGAGAACCCAATCACTGCTGTCTACGGCTCTATGGCTCGCAGCTTCCCAGTCCGAAAACCATCTTATGGGTAGGCACTCAGCGTCGTCGAGGATGATTACTCTCTGTGCTTTTTTCGCACCAACCTCAAATATCTTTTTCTCTCTCGGTGTGAGCGTACAGAAAAAATTCTTCGAAGGGATAATATAAACAAAGGGAATATGGTTGGCTACAAGAAACGGAACTAAACTAAGGTTGACTCCTTTTGTAGGACATAAATAAACAACAGACGGTGAATAGCGAATAATCGACTTTGCGATAGCCCTGGTCTGAACCATTCGTTGTCGGCTCCTTGTTTGTGGGAACACCGCATCCCCAACTAAAGCCATTTTTTTATCTTTGTAAATCATGCTTAAGGCTCTACTATTATCTATCATAATACTCGTAACGTCAATAAAAGGTATTGATAATAATAAAATTCGTTACGGAAGCATTTCCAGTTATGTAAAGGGACAAACGGTTACAGTTATAGATTCCCAAAAGGTTTATTTGCAAACCACGCCGTACAAGACTATTATAAAGGACAAGGTTCAGAAAGGCTCCGCCAGATACGTCCAATTGATGGAGGAGGCTACGACCCTATATAAGAACGCCTTGGCGAAAGCAGGGCACAAATTAATAATAGAATCCAGTGGAGTGGATGATTCGCTTCACAAGACAACAGACATCACCCAAGAGGCAATCAATCTGTTGTAACTGTCCGAAAGGAGGTTAAAATAATGCAACACTTTTTTACACAATTAGATACACTTTTTAGAGACCTTGAGCGCGGCATGTCGCCGAGACCAACTGCAACCACTCAACTACCTAATTATCCCGTAAGCAATGCGTGGCTGTCAGAGGACACAAACGTTCTAAACTTTGAGTTTGCTCTGGCCGGATATGCAGAGAAAGAGATTAGTGTCGTAGGGGGCAAGAATTCGTTAGCCATTCGTGCGAAGAAGGCGGATAAGGAGACTTCCCCAGATACGATTTATTTGCACCGAGGTATGAGCCAAAAAGATATCGATTTTTCAGTGAATATTGACGACCAATTTGATATTAAGAAAGCGAAAGTAAATTTTGAACAAGGTCTTCTGAGAATTCGTATTCCGAAAGCGAAAGAGGCTGAATCTGTTATGCTATTCGGTTAATTATTGTTCTTTGATTTTCGCGTGGTCTGCGTAAAAGACTAACCCAGGGGAGTTTATCTCTCCTGGGTTTTTTGTTGGCTATATAAATACAGTATGCGAAATGTAGGAACTATTTCAGAATCCCGTCGCTCAAGCAAGGTTTACCCTCTTGTTAGTGACAGACTTTTCGAAGGAAAGGTAAAGCTACAGGAACTCACTCCTGCTGGCGAAGAGGCGGCTGAACTCAGAAAGAGAGAGAAGGAAGCCGAAGAGCGCGGTGACTACGCCGCCGCAGGTAGAGCGATGGGTGCGCGGCAGAGTCATCTTGCCACTCGTCGCGCTCGTCCAAAAGTCCCCGCCGCCGGAAGAGTTCCCGGTAAGAGGTATCGAGACGACCGGGTCTCGCCCCAGACTGACGAAAAGCCCCAGACTAACGAGATGAAGAAGCGTATGCCGAAAAAAGGCGGCGGCTCGTGAGGCGGTCGCTAGCTGTCGAGTTCGACTAGCAGTTCCATTTACGCAAAGACTTGTTGATTCTTGAATCAGGGTCGTTTGCGGTTTTCTTAGACGTCAGGCGCTTCTTCATGCCGCTCATACGCGCACAGAATGATTTGCGGCGAGCGGCTGCTTTGCTTCCTTTCTTGAGCTTAGAGGGCTTCGTAGTGACCGCAGTCTTGAGCTTAGAGCCAGGGTTCGCAGCCCGATAGGAGGCTACCCCCTTTCTGTTCAGACCACCTTCTGGGTTCTGGCCAGCTTTGCGTTGCCATGCGGGTGTCTTTTTCTCAGCCATTAACTGGTTGATACGCTCAATAGCTTCGTTCTTTTTCTTCCCACCCGGTTTTACTTTTCCACTACAAACAGCCGATGCATACATGTTTGCGTACGCAGACGGATAAACTTTAAATTTTCTTTTTGCAGCAGCCTTTCCACGAGGACATAGTTTTCCTTCGTTAACTTTTTTTCTTTTTGTAAATGTAGCCACGTTTGTTGGTTTTGGTCCTGTATTTCCTGCTGCTCGTTTGCGAGACACCGCAGAACGCTTTTCTCCTTTCGACATTGAAGCCGCTTTTGATGCAGGTACGCATTTAGGATAACCTTTTCTTTTTTCTCCTTTCGAACGTCCGCACGGCTTATAACCACCGCCTTTCTTGGGCGCACCAATGTCCACCCATTTCTCCTTTACCCATTTGCGTAGGTCTTCAATAAAAATGTCGTTCATGATATTATTTATCCTTAAGCCTCTTCCTTGGAAGAGGCTTTTTTTTGCGTACCCTCTTCACAGGTGTCTTTTCCTCATCAACGGAGGGGTTTTCATCTCCATCCAAACCCCCAAGACCATAAACTTCTTCATCAAGCTTCTTTGAGTCGTAGTATCCGCCTTCAGGCTCTGGACACATTCGTGCGAGGTCTTGAAGATTCATCTCCGAAATCTGCTTGGCTTTGCGCTTACGGGGCTTCATCGTATACATGCAGTCCTTTGGGAGTTTCCAAGCGTTATCGAAAGTTCTTCCATCTTCTCCCTTCTTCGCGCCTTGAACAACAAAGGTTTCTGATAGGTTCTGTGGACCCATGCTATCCACGGTACCACGAGGAATCGCCTTGCCGTTACTTTCCATACGACTTTTCCCAGCCTTGCTCATAGCAATTGCAATCGCTTGTTTTTGGGGGTACCCTTCGTCTCTCAGCTTGCGAATGTTCGCGGAGACAGTTTTATTCGATGAACCTTTTTTTAGTGGCATGGTATTCTATGATAGGTGTTTTCCATCCGGACCAATATCCGGTAGTATTTGAGGCTTCTCCCGCAGTACGCGAGCAGAGGCGACTAGATGATAAACTCCGTATACTTCAAACGAGTCTTCTTGAACCTCATAGCATTCGTAGTAAATGTTTTGGAAGCGAGGTTGAATGATATCACCGGGAATCAAACCTCTTCCAAGAGCAGCCGTAATGTAAGACTTGTTGAAGGTGAACATCTGGTCGTTGGTCATCTCAATACCAAATTCCGTCAGGTTCTCTTCGAAGGCTCTCGGGTCGTAGTGTCCTTCAACCAGCACGGGTTCTTGGCGAATCGCCTTCGTACGGTTCTCGCCAAATACGTCGTCGAAGTTCTCGTCCACCTCGTATTTGTAGATGTACAACTCAGAGCCAGATAAGCGAATCAACTCATCATCCACCATGTTGAACAAATCAATATCGGGATTGCTCAGGTCAAACATTCGCATGTTTGCACTTTGGTCCTTTGATGGTTCGGGCGGTGCGAGGCGCTCTTTGTTCGCTTTAAATCGTTTCCCCATGAATCTCTCTTCCCTTAATTATGTAGGCGTCCTGTTCGTCAGAACCTCTAACGGTATACTATAATAAGGAGAACATTATGAGTTCCGTTTCTCACCCCAAACACTACAACGACCATCCCAGCGGGATTGAATGCCTCGACGTCATTCGCCATATGAACTTCAATCTTGGGAACGCAGTGAAGTATATCTGGCGCTGTGACCTAAAAGAGGATGCTATTGAGGATTTGAAAAAAGCAATTTTTTATCTGGAAGATGAAATTGCGCGAAGACAAGAGCCGTGAGCTACTTGGCGGTTTTGTATACATGCGAGATTCGAGCGGCCACGCTTTTCGCTTCGAACTCAATACCATCAATTTCCGTCAAATCCGAGGTGGTCGTCGAGCAAACGTTCAGAAACAAAAACCCAGAGTCCGTAACTAAAACGGGAATCGCTAGCACACCTTTAATGCCATTACCAGAACAGTAATCCGAAAGAATTCCTTCCCCGTGGTCCGGAACTTCGAGAACACATAAGTTCTTCTCAATCAACTCCCCAATGATTTCAATCATTTCTTGGTCGCTAGGAATTTGTTGCCAGCGTTCAATAATCGGTGTCGTTCGGTGATTCGTAACTTCTTGAATGCAGGTAGTAAACGATGGCGTTCCTGGTTGTGGAATCCCATTACCGTTATGGCTTTTAAATACAGAGACCCGGTCAACTTCTTTGAACTTGTTGATAATCGATTGCAGTATAGGATATACAGATGCTATAGCTTTGTGAGATTCAATATAATGCTTTTTTAATTTTTTATCTCGACAAGCTTTTAGTTTTTCTTGTGAAGACTTTAGTCCTAAAAGCGCGGTCACTAACACACTTAAGCTCTTCATAAAACTTACAAACGAAACAAACAAGGACATGTTACTATTTACTCTTCGTAGCCGTTAATAATACTATAATAAAGCTCGATAATCCCCGCATCCGTTGCATTCATGTCAGAGTCCAATACTTTAAAGATGATGTCTTCTCCGGGCTGTAATCTTGTGGGCTGCGATAAATTGACCACCGTGTTATCGTCGTCGGAGAAATGTACGAGTCCGTGGGATGAGTTTAGATTGTTTGCAATCTTTACAATAACGTGTCCTTTACTGCTACCCGACCCTGCAATGTAAACTCCTTGCCAGCCCCATATAATGAATGAATACTTAGGACCAAGTGATTCTAATACGACAGCGGAGGCTCCATTCTCTCCATAGGAAGCTGCTATTGTAGCTGAGAAGAATCCTGTCGCGGTCGCTGCATTACCACTGAACAGGAATGGGGTCGTGTAACTCCATTCTTTTTGAAAAGCAGGAGTTCTTGACAGCGGAGTCCCATAAGTGTCCCAAGCGCCCATAATTCTAATATTATCTAGGTAGGAGTCCCTTGGAAGTTAGGTTGTTATTTTTTTAGGAGTCCCTTAAAACATTAACCTCATGGAGGAAGTGGGGCGGCTTCGCCCCCTGTAGGAGTCCCGCCGACGCGAAATTTTCCGGTGGAATTTTCTGAAGAAAGTGTTGACAGGAGGAAAAAGTGTGGTATAATGGGGGCATGAAAAGCATCGTAAACCTCATCTCGCGCATTCAGGGCGCTCGCTTCGCTAAGGCGTGGGCAAAGGGTCAGACCCCCAAGGCTGACCGTCTCCTGGTTAGCTACTGCTCCTGGCGTCGTCGTCTCCCCGTGATGTCTGACGGTAACCACTGGGGTAACCATTGGCTGTCCTCCAAAAAGCCCTTCCGGGCTACTCAGGGGCTGTAGGGTCTCTTATTGGGTAGGGGGCTGGGCGTAAGTCCGGCTCCCATAACCAGTTAGGAGCGAGGCGCGGCCAAAGCCGCACGTAAGTCCTTGTACCATAAGGGTTTAGGGAAAAATAAAAAACCCCAAAAAACACTTGACGGTGCTATGTTCCCATGTTATAATATGACCATGCTACAGTACGCGCTTCTACTCATGCTCCAAGTTCCCGGACAGGATGCCATCCTTCAGAAGGACGGTCAAGCTGCTGCTGAGGCATTCCAGGATGCTATCGAGGTGAACATTCGCCCGGAGTGTCGGGATATGCTGGCTCCTATTGTCGCTGCTATTCGCTACGCTGAGAATGGAGGAAAGGGTAAGGAATACGGTATCCTTCATCCTCGCGTGAAGCCTACCTATCGCTCGCAAGCTGGTTGGTGTGCTGCTACTGTTCAGAAAAACTATGACCGTTGGGTCAAGGCTGGTAGCAAGGGTGAGTTTATCGTGTTCCTCGGGAATCGCTACTGTCCCGTTGGTGCTGAGAATGACCCTAACGGGCTAAATAAAAACTGGACTAAAAATGTCCGCTTTTATGTTGACAAGTTCACTAAGTGATGGTATAATAGGGGCATGAAAAACGAAGAGAAAAAGCACATCACCTGGAAGAACGGCTTCCTCACTCTGTCTGCTCTGGTCTTCTCTGACGCTATCGCGAATGTGTTTCTCGCGGTCTCTCGCGTCTTCCTGACCATCTCGGACATCTTCCGCTCCGTCCCCGAAATCTTCTAGACTATGGAAGACACCCTGAAATATTGGCTCGGTGATGTCGAACAGGCGTTCAAAGAGTTAGACCTTACGCCCGTGTTCGGCTTCCAGGGCTTACACGCCAAGGTTGGAAAGTATACCGTATCGTGCCAATGGCACACTGGGGTACACTGCGATAACTATATGGCAGAGTACCCTAAGGAGTTCTGTAACGACTTCGAACTGGGTATTTGGGAAACCAACTCGGGCAAGTGGATGCCGCTACACCCCGATAGCGTCTACGGAGATTCGCAAGTTATCGGCTATGTTGAGTGGAATAAACTCGTTCCTATTCTCTGCGTCGTTCTCAACGCGCACTTGTACGACAAGCCTGAGCTTATGCGTACGATTGGGACCTGGGTGTAAGTCCGGCTCTCATAACCACTTAGGCGCGGGGCGCGGCCAAAAGCGCACGTAAGTGCTTGTCCCATAAGGACTTACACGATTTCCAAAAAAGTTCTTGACAGGGCAAGCCGCTATGGTATAATAAGGACATGGAAAACAGCAATGCCTACCTTCAAGTCCAAGATGTTTGGATTCTGCGTAAGCCCCAGAACGGGCGTTATCACTTCTCCCACAAGGGATGCCCGAACACGGTCGGACTCGCTCCGAAGACTGTCGGAGGGGATACCCTGGAAGACCTCACTAGCTGGGTCGAGAATAACTATTCCGATGCGCTGGCTCGTGCTAAGTCTGCGGACTTCTCCATTCCGCAGTGGTACATCGAGAACTGCAAACTCTAGAGTTTTTGCTTGACCTACCCTCTGCGCTCTGCTACAATGGAACACATGAACGATAAGAAAGCTCCCGATAGCGGCGTTGTCGTCTGCCCTCAGTGCGACAAAAATACCCCAGAGCATTACATGATTTGGAACGGGGAAAAGAATACCGTCTGCCTTTGGTGCGACGAAGCCCTAGAAAACCTTTACGGGTTTGAAGATGATAACGACCCGAACCCTTACCACGGAACCTACTCGGAGGAGTAAAAATGCCACTTCCGCCTGACCTCTCTAAGCCTCTCTTTGCTCTGTTCCCTGACGCGGCTGACGCTGTGATTCGTGGGGAGTGCATCCCCTGCGGTAGCACCAAAATCCGAGACTGCGACTTCCGAGATGAAATCTCCAAGCGGGAATACAGCGTCTCGGGAATGTGCCAAGCCTGCCAAGACGAAGTCTTCCAATCCGAATCGGAAGCCGAGCAAGGCGAGGATTGGCAGGATGACTGGAATAACCCCGCAAGTCGCTGGCACTATTGAAGGTGTAACTGTTTTTCGCGTAAGTCCCTAGCCCGTATTGGGTTAGGGCGGCGGCGCGGCCACCACGGACCCTAAGTCCTTGTCCCATAAGGGTTTAGAAAAAGTGTATTTTTTGCTTGACGGGGGAAAAGGATACGGTATAATATAATCATGTTCGCAAGCCCGAAACTGTCGAAGACTTCCAAGATGCCCGCTAAGTCCTGGTCCCTTCCCGCGTGGGAAACCTGTCCCGGTGCGCGTGATGATAACGACAAGCCCGTAGACGCTTGCGAGGGTTGCTATGCTCTCACGGGCGCGTATCAGTTTCCCGGCACTATCGCAAGCCGAGAGCATAACCTAGCAGACTGGAAGCGTTCCGACTGGGTTTCCGTCATGGTCGCAAGCATGAAACGCGCTAAGTACTTTCGCTGGTTCGATAGCGGGGACGCTTATTCTGTGGACCTCATCCGCAAGATTCACGAAGTCGTCAAGCTGACGCCTCATGTTCAGCACTGGCTCCCGACCCGTAGCTATAAGGTTGCGAAGCTGTGGCAAGCCTTGGAAGCTATCGATGCCGAGCCTAACTGCGTTGTCCGTTGCTCCTCTGATTCTATCGACGGTGAGCGTCTGAGCGGCTATACTAACGATTCCGTTATTCTGCGCTCCGCCGAGGATTTTATTCCGGAGAAGGGTTATTCCCTCTGTCGCGCATATACTCGCGGTGGAAAGTGTGGCGACTGTCGCGCTTGCTGGTCTAAGGCTGTGCAGACTGTCGCCTATCCTAAGCATGGCAAGCGGGTAAACCCGAAACAGTTCGAGAAAGACCTTTATGTCGTCTGAATCCTCGAATAGACCCCAAACTCGGGGGTCTAGAGGGGGGTAGGCGGGGGCCACCGCGAACCCTAAGTCCTTGTCCTATAAGGGTTTAGGACTTTTTTTGGAAAATAGCAAAAAAAGCCCGGTTGGGACTTGACATGGCGAGCCGCTATGATAAAATGGGCGCATGAACAACAACGATACCAACCGCTCGTCCTGGATTGACCGTCTCACCTTCGACCTTGAGTCCAAGGTTGCGACCATGGAAACCTCGACGGGCTACTCCTACTCCATCGACGGCATGACCCACGAGGGTTACGAGGACTGGGTCAGCAGCCCGTCTCTCGGTCGCTTCTTCAACGAGTCCGTTCTTGGTAGCTGCACCATTACGCGCACCTCTCCGGTCCTGTAAGTTTTTCCTAGTTTCTTCTTGACTTCTCGTAACTCTTTGGTAAAATAGACTCATGACTAAGCATCGTCCAATCGAAGAACGACTCGCTGCTCTCCAGCAGCAGATGGAAGCCCTCCAAGTGAAGGCGAGCGCCAAAGCTCTGGCGAATAACCCCGAGGTGCAGGACATCGATTCCCGCATCAAGGTGCTGAACGCGAACGCGCTGAAGTATAAGCGTTGGTCGAAGGAAGCCGCTGAGAAGGTGGCGAACTTCAAAACTCGCGCTGACGAGTGGGGTGTCCGTGGGCGTGAAGCCGACGAGTACCTCGCTCAGTATAACACCGAACTGAAGGCACTGCGCGACGAGCGCGTTGCTATCCTGAAGAACCTTGCGGCGGAGGATGCCGAAGCCCAGGCGTAACATATTCAACTCTCACCTGGGCAAGTGAAAAAACTGCCCATTTTTTCCTTGACAGGACCGCTGCGCGGGGGCCAACAGCTTCCCTAAGTCCTTGTCCCGTAACGACTTACGTTTTTCGTGTTTTTCTGTTGACAGTATCATTCCGCGCCTGTATAATAGGGACAATGACGAAAAAGATTCACCTCCCTAGCAAGCTCTCCCGCATTCTCTGCGCCATCGAGGATGAGCGTCGTGGTCTCGACTCCGAAGCGTACACGGACGCCTGCGTGGACTACAGCGCTCACGGGCTGGACATGCCCGATTCCCTCGCCGAATACCACATTCGCTCCCTGGAAAAGCGATTTCCTGTCGAGGAAATGCTCGACTGGCAGAACGAGCGCATGTATAACGCTCAGTTCGACCATCAGTCCCTCTACGACGATAGGGGGTAGGATGTCGGATTAACCCCGGCCAGCGACAGCCCTAAGTTCTTGTCCCATAATAACTTACAAATAAAAAAACCCGCGCAAAAAATAGATGCAAAAATGAAAAGAAAAGAAAATACCCGCCGGTCTTTTTTTATTGCTACCTGCTAGGAGCATATACAAGCGCCGATTCTAAGTTCTTATTTTATAAGGGTTTACACTTGACAGGGGGTGTGAAGCATGGTAGAATATGCGACCCTATCCAGGGTGAAAGAAGATAGGAAGTCTGTTTTAGGAAGTTCCTTTTGGGATTTTACAGGTTTCTGTTGTGTGAACTTTAGGTGAGGATAATCATTCACGACATGAATGATATTTATTTCTCGGAATCTAGTTCCAGATTTTCTTCTAAGCTCTTTTCTTTTCTTGACTTATAGCCGCCTTCTTTTATTATGGGGGCGCTATAGTATGTGGTCAGAAAAATAAATTCTTTTCTCATCCTAGTATACGGGTCTATTCTACCTTAGGGTATAGGGTTCTATGTAACCTTGACTTATAGCACCCCCTGATAGCATAGGGTATAGGCGTATAGTATAAGGGTATAGTACGGGAGTGTATAAGGTAGGTTCTAAGGCTTGACTTATACATACCCTATTGCGCCAATCCCATATATTGTGGTGGTGTTTTATAAATGCCGGGGATTTGAGAACAAAATTGAATTTTTGCCACTACATATTGTGGTCAAGAAAAAAGGAGCTTGACTTATAACACCTATATGGGGCTGCAATACCAGTTGTAGCTCCTTTTCTTATTGGAATAGAAGGTTCTACCTTTGACTTATACCACCTATTGAAGTCTTATTGTGTTCTTATTGGGGTCTTATTCAGGTCTTGTTATATGTTTTTAGGCTCTAATTAGAGTGTTATTGGAGTGTAGTGTGCGATTTCGCACTCAAATTTATCCCCAATACAAAAATTTATAAAACAACTATTCCCGGCACAAAGCCACTCTTTTTGTAAAAAACTACCATAAAAAACATATCAAAAACGAACAACCCGCTATGAAGCAGCTAAATGCAAGCTACGACATAGCGGGTTTATTCTATTCTTATGTTCTTCTTTTCTCCCTATTCTACCTTACTATAGAGTCTAAGAAGTTTAGTACTATACGAGTGTTATAAGTAGGAAATGTATAAGGGTTAGAGTAGTAGTGATGGATACGAATGTTACTATAGTGTTCCTCTTGGCTGACCGTACTATACGGTAGTCTTCTTCTATTTTTTGGATTGGGTATTCTCCGCCCCAAAATGGGTTTGGGTCCTTCTTCATTTTGCTTGGCTTACTCTCACCCTGTCATAGAACTCTTCGAAGTCTTCGTATACTAGAATAGACTTACCGTTTGTGAGTTCTACTCTAAGATGAAGGATATTCTTTCTCTTGGATTTCTTTTCTTCCATCGGCTCAAACACGGGAATGATGCTCACGATTTGATTCGTGTTCAGTAGTTGAGTTTCGTATCCTCCCTTGTCCTCGCTCCAGAATGGAATGAAGTTATTAGGGTATCGTGCGAACGGCTTTGCAGATGCCCACAGGTTAGCGACGGAGATTACAAAAACCGCTGCTGCGAATAAAGTTACTAGTCTGTGTTTCATGATTACAGGTTCTCCTTGAGGATTTCAAATGAATTCGGGAATAGGAACTTTGCTTCTTCTGCGATTGCTTTGGCATATGCTTGAATCTCAAATTGAGCATCAGGCTTATCCCTTAGGCTTGCGAAGTGTGCGATAGCGTGAAGGCTTGCTGTCCAGTAGAACTCCGTATACATATTCTGTGGTAGAATCATACGGGCTTGTTCTTTGGCTACTCCTTTTTCAATCAGTTCTTGGTAGTTCTCGTATGCGGTGAAAGTTGTATCTTCTAGAAGGTCGAGTTCCGCCGAAAAAAGTTCTTGCTCGGTTTCTACGCTTGCTTGCTTACTAGATTCGTGTTGCTTTCTGAGTGCATAGGGAATATAGAATTCGGGTTTGATATCTACATAGCGACCTGAAATCTCATTCCAACCGTGGCTACCGTGGTCCCCCATACTGTAGTTTGAGCCTACAATATGCTTGTACCATTGGTTGCGAACAAAAAGAGGACACTTCACATGAAAGGTAATAAAGCAATGCCTAAACGGACTTGTGTGTTTGTGCTTTGCGAGATACTCAATCAGCTTCTTGTCCTTCTCCTCTAGTTCTTCCCGATACGCACCATAGGACACTCTTGCGGAGTTTACTACGGTGAGGTCATTCCCCATAGAATCGACTACATTCACGAAGCCGATGTCGTCCCCCAGAGGATACCAGGAAAAATCTTCTTGTTCGATGGTCATTTTGAGATTTGCTTGGTCAGTTCCATCACTCGCTCCTCCAGGTTTTGCAAGCGAGCGGTGAGTAGGGTAATGTTTTTAGTGTTGGTATCTCGTTGCTTTCTGTTCTTCAGTCGCCGCTGCACTTTTTCAAAGTGAAGGGACATAGTAAGCGTAATAAAGATTGCGAGTAGGGAAAGGCAAATGATTGCGGTTCCTGTGTTGATAAGGTATTCCACGGTTAGTTCTGATTCCAGTAATTTTTGGGGGTTTTGCAAAGGTACTCGACCTTCCAGGTTTTAGGTTCAAGATATTCTTGGAACTCAAGAATATCACTTGCGATGTCGCCTTTTCCTTGTGCTACTTTGGAGATGGCGTCTTCTTGGTTGTCCGCAACTACGAACACAAACTCATTTGCGATACATTTACGGTGGACTACAAACTTCTTATTTTCACTCATTACATTCTATCGTTGAAGTGGGTCAAAAGATTTGGTGTCGATACCTGCGTCGGTCAACATATCTGTTCCGAAATCGAAGGTTCGTTTGCGGTCATAAACAACTCGCGTGATACCTGCTTGGATAAGCAGAACGGCTAGGTTTGCGGTAGGAGCGGACACGGTGTAAAGCGTTGCGTTCTCCGATGATTCAATACCACGGGCTAGTTGTGCAATCGCGTTAGTTGTCGCGCAAGCGAACATAGGTTTCGTGCCTACCTGTTCTGAGTAGTCAATACCTCTCACTTTCTCATCAGAAGAAGTAGCGATAACCTTGTTATCCGCCACAATAACAGCACCTCCAGGAGTTCCTTCTGTGTTCCAATGGATAGGGTCCGAGTTTTCCGCAATAGACCGTGCCATAATCATGAACATACGGTCGTAATGCTCTTGTTCCTCGGCGGAAAGAGGAGTCGCTTTCTTACGCATACTCTCTCCCATTTCGTGATGAAGCTGAAAATCAACCATTGCTCTTTACTCCTCGGCGCACCACCTGTCGAATATACACGCGCTGCTTGTCTCCGTCCCATTTGCGAATCTTGAGGGAAACATCCTCACCTTCAAGCTCGGGGTGGTTACTGAGCCACTTATCCGCTTGCGCGGGGTTCTTGCAGCTTTTGATGATACGGTACTTGGTCTTTCTTTTTTTCATGGTAAGTTGTTTGTTTTAGCGGTTGTTGTTGTTTTTTTGGACAAACTCGCGTCCGATATAGCCGAGAGCCAGATAGTTCATCGCACAGGAACACCAGAGCAGCATAAGCTGGAACTCATGGACATAAGCATTATAGCCAATTGCGACCACGAAAGACAGAATAATTAGTCCTCCAACCACTTCTCCAGCCCCACTTCTAGTTTGTCGATGATACTTTGCACTTCTTGCTTTGAAATTTTTAGGTTGCGGGAAATACGACTGATGTTGAACTTCCCGTTGGGTTTGATGATACGAGGGTCCGCGATAAACTCGTTCAGGAGAGAGGATTCCCTAGCAGTGAACTCCTCACCAGCGAACAAGGAAAACGATTCTTTTGGAGCGTGGGTTTTCTCGTACAACAAAGACTCGTCGATGGTTACTTGCCTACGCAAAGGTTCGCGCTTGGTAATCTTCTGTCCCATGTTGTTCTTTCGGTTCCACAGTACCGACTTCAGGTACTTGTCGAAGTGTTTAGTCTCCCTGTATTCCGAGAAAGGCTTTCCTGTGGACTTATCAAACACGCTCACCGTATCCAGAACCGCGATTGCAAGCTCTTGGTGGCTGTCCTCATGGTCATGAGTTACGGGGTCGCCACCTACCCGATACGCGATATGGTGCAGAAGATTTCCGTACTTGTCCGTTACCCAATCCCAATCTTCGTTCGTCAGTTTACTTTCCATCGCAAAGCTCCTTGTAGATAGAACCGAATTCAATTCGCATGAGGTCGTTTGTGGTTACTTTGAGGTCTTGTTCGCGCTTATACTGAGACTCTCGCAAAGTCTTAGGGGCAGCGTATAGGTTGTGATATCTGGTGTAGTGGGTGGTATTTGGTTTGAATAGCGAATTTGCATACCCAAGCACATCTGCACTCACAGTCGTGATGATGTTTCGTTGTAGAGACACATCGGAACAAAGTTTGGTCTTTGCGGCTTGCAGAGTCTCACCTCCAAGAACCTCTAGGCTTTGTAAAGATACTTCGGAAGCTGGAATGCCTGTAATGGGGCTATCCCCCTCACAATAAATTGAGTTTTCCCCATACACAGGAAAACGAATATACACATTACCATTCGGTAGCTCAGAAACAACATTGCCTACGACATAGCTTTCTTCCTCATGGGCGCGGGTAACGCTCTCGATTGACGCTTTGACGATAGCTTCGTTTGCTTTCAGAACCTTGTTTTTGAACCATTCGGACATAAACGAATCTTGTTCGTCTGCGCCTAGCGCGGGATTGCCTCCGCCGAGCGCACGGGCTGGCGCGAAAGTCATAGCGTCGAATCCAGACTCCATCAAATAGTGAATACTATTCAGGAGAGGCATGAGTTCTTGCCTACCGATACTTTGAAAGGGGTCGGGGGCGTTGTTACACCAGTCCGAAGGGTACTCTTGGTAAAACCCGTTTTTGTTATAGTCGCGACCAGGAGCGAAGTAGTGATTGAGTAGGTTCGTCGACAGGAGATTGTCGCACAAAAAACCAACAGTTACAACTTTGTGTTTGGGGCTGTATTCCTTCTTATCGCTCAGGATAAGAGTGGTTTCCTGCAAGGGATGTCCGTATTGCCCCTTACCAATTGGGAAGTCTTTAGGGGAGATTTTCATGCGTTGTCTTGGATGAGTCGTTGAAGGACTTTGGAGAATTGCGGTACGAGGTCATTCGTGTCCGTGTGAATTACATTCTGGTAAACTTCTTCCAGTTGCGAGTCTTCCCAACCGTCAATGAAGATGGTGGTGTTAGGAATTCCACGAAGATACTTTACGCGAAGGATTTTGGAGTCTTCGTTTTTGGCGAAGGAACCATTTGAGAAGTCATGTTGAATCGCCCCATCAGTGAGGTTGATAATAACCATCTTTTTAGTGGTGATGTTTTTCTTACACCACTGCATCAAAGCAGGAAGAAGAAGAAACTCAGGAGTAAGATTGGTCGCACCCCCAAGAAGCGTACCCTTCTCTGTTTTCACAAACGGCGCATTGGTGTTCAAGCGAAGAATTTTATCATAATCCTTCTTTTGGGTAGTGTTGGAATAGATGCGAGCCAGATACGGAACACGCCCTTTCACAAAAGAACCAAAGTTGAAAGAGGGAGTACCCTTAGCAAACACCTCCATGCGAATCTTGTCGTTCATGACAAGATGGTTTGCTTTCGCAAAGGCAGAAACTACGGCGGTACATTTAGCCATACGGTTTTGCGAACGCATACTGCCGCTTGCGTCAATCAGAAACACAAAAGTAGTGTCCGAGTTTGGCGTTTGGGTCTGACGGTAAAACACTTGGTCGTTGTACGAGTGCTGGTATAGCTTTCTCGTGTTCAACAAACCACGATTCGAGGAAAAGCGGCGAGGCTTACGAGACTCCAAAAGACCAGTAATGTACCTGCTGAATCCTCGGAAAAGGTCTTCACGCTCCTCCAATTGCCAAGAGTAAATGTCCTCAGAGAAACTTTGCTCAGGGTCAAGTTTGGCAGAGAATGTGCGGTTGCTATCCATTAGTATTTCTCTCCGAAAACGAACTCAGGAGCAACTTGCTCTACACAATTCATCCACCGAGCAATCGTAGAAGGCGGAACAAACTGCTTGTAGAAGCGATTAGTGAGGTTGTCGCCCTTGTTGTAGTTTCGCAAAAGGTACTTTACTTGCTTGCTTTCGTCTCCAAACAAATCAGTCATAACATTCATCGCTTGGTCGAACTTTTCAGATGCCAAGCCGTTATCACGGTCCATATCGGCAATCATATCGGTCTCCCAGAAAGAAGTGTATTCCAGAAGCTCCTTTTCGGTAATGGTTTTGAGTTCTGCCGCAGTCATGGTACGAGCGGCGCGAAGTCGCGTAGGGGGAACAGTAAGTTTGTAGTTAGACATAATCAATAATCAGGCTATCGTAAGTAACTCCGTGAGGGTTAGATTCTAGGATTTCGGTACAGGGAACAATTGTGAGGTTTCGGAAACTTTCAATCTCTGCGTTGAGCGAAGCGGAAATGGTGTCGGAGTTCTGTCCAGGCTCACTTTCAACCCATCCTTCGTCCATCATGTCGAGCATTTCTTCTTCTGCTTTACACGCTTGAGGAGCATCAAGAGCTACCTCTTTAGAGGACTTTACGCGCAAACCATAAGCGGATTCCGTTTCGTCTTCTTGGTCAAAAGTGTCTGCCGCTTTTTGCTCAAGGAACTGCTGAACGAGAGATTCTTCGGACTCTTGAACAAGTTCTTCCCAACGACGGCAAATTTGGTCCCGAACTTCCTCAATGAAGTTGTGCAAAGCCATCGCAGGAACTTGTTCGGCAGACGCTTCACAAATCGCCTTTTTGTTATCTCGGCGGCTTGCAATATCGTCAGAGTGTTCCAAGTCTTTGTAATGGAAAAGAGCTTCAAACAGCTTGGAGTAGTAAATTCCAGGAGTGTCCTCTCGTTCCTTACTTTTCTCGTAGCAATACTTCTCATGCTTGAGCCGATACCTACTCAGGCTTGGCGACTGCATTTCATCGATACGAACATCCTCTAGGACATTGTAAAGAAAGCAAACATCTTGAGCTACTTGAAGCAGGAAATCGTGGTACTCATGTCCATGTTTGGACACCGAGTCCTTCGGCTCCCAAAAATAAATAGGCTCACGCTGTTCAAGTTTTTGTAGCAGAGAACAAGGATGTCCGCCCATATCTACACGAATCGTACCAAGAATCCTACGCAGGATAGGCTCCATGATTTTGACCGCTTTCGACATCTCCAAAGAGTGTTCGATGTGGTGCAGTTCATGAACTACGGACGAGATAGTATGGTCTACACGACCTTCTGCGAGGGTGTTTACAGGAATGTAAATCGTACTTTCGCCGACATTGGCGCAAGGAATTCCCTCGACAGGAAACTCAACCGTAACTTTTTTGTTGCTGACTAGGAAACCCGCGTAATGCGAAAGCAGAGTTTTCAGGTCGTACAGCAGTTTGGAGGACATGGTTTTAGGTACATCCTCCAACCACTGCGACATCAAATCTGCATCCACCGCAACCGTTTCCAGGTCTTGTGAACAGATGCTGTGGGAAATGTTACTCACTTAGCGAGTCTCAAAAATGCCGAGGCTATCCGCGTACTCGCGGAGAATGTTTGCATCGTTTACAATCGTGCTGGAATCTTGCTCGTACTGAGAAAGAATAGCGTGTTCAAGGATATCCTTGATGGTGAAACCACCATCCTGCACAAGAGAAACCACATCAATCAGGGAGCGAGTCGAGATTCGCGTACCGATTTTGCCATTGCCAAAGAGTTTGTGCGAGTAGTCGTACATACTGGCGAGCAGATTCAGTTGGCTCTTCTCGTTTTCGGAGAGAGTGTAGCTGTCGTTGATGTAATCGCAGACTTGCTCTCCCGAAATGTACGGAAGGTTGAAGGTCATAAAGCGGTCCTGCAAAGCACGGTCGAGCGAACGAGTCGCGGAATACTCCATGCCAATGTTGCAGGTAGCCATAAAGCGAACACTCTCGTCCACCTTCACGCTACGCTCAGTACCGTCTTTCTCCTCAACAATCACTTCACGGCGATGGTCGAGAATCGGGAACAGAATGTTGAAGGCGTCATCCGAAGCACGGGAAAGCTCATCAAGAACAACCAGAGTGTTCGGCTTTTGAATCGCTTTGATGAAGTCGGACATCACGAACTTGGTGTTACCATCTTGCAGTTCAAAGTATCCAAGCAGAGAAGTACGAGCATCCTGCGTAGAACCCAGGTTTACCACGGACACATCCATGCCAAGCTCCTTAGCAAGCTCAAAGCAGTAGGTAGTTTTACCAGCACCAGTCGCGCCAGTCAGCATCACATTCTTGCCACCCCGAACGAGGGAAGCCATCATCTTGTGTTTGGTTTCGTCGATTACAAAAGACATTTTTTTACTTGTTGTTTGAGTGGCTCGCCCCGAAGGTGGGGGGAGCGGGTCGCGTCAGCACGGATTGTACCACAGCCCCGGCACAGGTCAAGGAAAAAATGGGAAAACCGCTAACCCCCTATAGGACAAGGAGTTAGCGGCGACCACGGCTCCGCGACGAAAACCAAAAGTGTATTACTCTAAATCCCACATTTCTTCAAGCTCTGCTACCGAAATAGAAGTAGAAGATATGCCACACAAAGCTCTCAACCTCTTTTCCAATTCCTTATCATGGAATACGATGGAGTCCCAAATCAATTTGCGCTCACTCTCATTATCCATCAAGAACAACAGAAGAATCACAGACAACATCTCACCGTAGCTACGGTCCTCAAGGAATGCAGTAATGTAGTCCTGTCTATTGTTGAATCCGAGAAGGGAGATTGCGATATCCCTATCATGTTTCGATACGACAAGATTTACGAAGGGAAGAAGATTCTTTGCAAGAACAGTTGCGTCTTTTCCGAGTTTCAGTTGGAATTTCTGGTTGTTCATTGTCTCAAAATATTTAGCTAAAACACACTCCCAACACACTATGATGATTTAGGGTTTTTGAGTTTGTGCTTGATAATCTCTGCATCTTTGTGTTTTTTGCAAAGTTTTTTTGCAGCGTCAAGGTTGTTGGTGGAACCTAACCACATGAAACAATCCAGCTTGTCGTTCGGGGTTTCTTCCCTTTGAAATCTACGAACAATGTTGTACCCAGGTTTCAGATATTGGGTTATGTTGTTTCCACGAACTGACCAAAGCATCTTGACTTATACCACCTTTGTGTTACTGACCTTGACTTATACCGCCTTCGGAAATGGCGGGAGCGATAGGAGTTGAACCTATAACCTACGGATTAGAAGTCCGTTGCTCTATCCGATTGAGCTACGCCCCCATTTCATTTTAGGAGAGAGGTGGAGCGAGCGACCCGATTTGAACGGGCGACAATCTGCTTGGAAGGCAGAGGCTCTACCACTGAGCTACGCTCGCGTCCTCTCTCTAATTATAGTTCCGCGCTCCGGGATTCTTGAAGAATAACCCCATCGGTAGTACCTCGGAAGGGGTAAAGCCAATCAGGAACATCACCATCGAAGTACCGTAAGTTCGGCTTGTTGGCGAAGAAGTTGCGATAAGACTCAACAACAGAACCGCACTTATATTCGTCAGGCATACAAAGAGGAAGTTCCGTAGGTGTATGCTGCGGAAAGCGGCTGACGAATCTTGGGTCGTCAATGAGTCGTTGCATCTGAGCAATCACATCATCGCAGCCATGACGGTCGCGGTTGTAACGCCTACAGAACTCGTTACGCAAAGACTGTGCAAGCGAAACGAGGTTACGGAAGTTGTCGGAAGACTCTCGCGCCCAAATAGTTGACGGGTGGTTTTGAAACGCCGCACGGTATCGCACCTGCTCGCCCATCAACTGTGCATTGGTGGATAGCATCTGGCAGGACTCGATAATCATTTTGTTGACGCGGAAGTTGTCGTGCGACAACGCGGACTGATGCCAGTCAATCTCCCCAGAAGGAGTGTCTTCGATAGCAAAAATATTCATGGCTCTATTATACCAAAGGCTGCTCGGGTTGTCAAGCAATTTCCATCTCGTCGAAGTTTCCTTCGCCAGCAGAATAGACTACTTTTTCAATACCGTGGCTACGGAGAAACTCCTCGCAGCAAGGACACGGCTTCGCTAGGTTTCCTCCGTTTCTGTAAACATAGCAAGTACCACCTTTGAGGGGTCGTTTGGACCGAAGAGCAGAGATAAGTGCATCGGTCTCAGCATGAAGGTTACCAGACCATTGATTACCGTAAGAGGGATGAGTGCGAAACTTGTTATGTCCGCGACCCACAACAACACCTCTAGCGTCTGTAATCACTGCTCCGAGTTTGTATTTACCAGAACCTTTCCGGCTCTCCCTTTTTGCGAGTCGCATCATTGCTATGTGTTCAGGTCTGTTTGGTAGGGAGGATGGGTTTCGAACCCACTATCTGAGAGATATAAGCTCCCTGCATTTACCGATTATGCTACCTCCCAAGAACAACAGAGTATTGGTGGCTTTGATAGGATTCGAACCTACACTCCCTTCGCGGGAAACGGATTTTGAATCCGTCGCGTCTGCCAATTTCGCCACAAAGCCAGTCCCCATATTATAGGGCGGGGGCGGGGGATTATACCACTAAATGCGTTACCTTACAACTATGTGTCTCTCAGATTGTTAGAATCCGTGATGATATAGTCGATTGTGGTGTAGTTGTATGCATTGAATGGAGCGGAGGTCTGAGTAAGCTGAGTTGCCCAGACATCGCATGGTCCATGAAACTGAATCGGCAAATCTAGGGAAAGAAAAAACGGTCCAGTCGCTTTGGCAGTCCACGCGAGAGAACTTGTTTGGTACGCAGTGGTCCCTTCTCCTGTGTTTCCTGAGACTACAAGTACCGCCGTCTGATTCAGTTTGTCTGTTGCGGCGCTGTTCGCGTTTGCGGCGGTAATACCAAAGATAGAAAGGGTTTTTCCTGCGGGAACTCCCGAGTTGTGGTTGTATGCTAGGTTATCCCCAGCAGTGCCAGAGAACAAAGGCATATCGTCTCCTGCGGCTCCGCTAGTATTTACGAACAAAGCCTCTAGAGGAGTATCGCGCTTCAGCGTACCGGGTCGTGAAGCGAAGGTAGAGCCGTAGGCGCTCCAGGAATACGAGTTCCTTGGAAGCGACGGCAGGAGTGGCAGGGAGGCAGGAGCATCTGGGGGAATAGAGTCCCTCCAGTCTTGCCAGCCGTACCACTTATAGTTGCCATCCTGGGGCGATTCTCCGTAATCATCCAGGGTTTCCAGAAGACCCCAAGCCCCCGAGTTCACAGGTTGCCATACGTGAGAGAAGATAGACATCATGCCGCTTCCGGTTAAGTCATCCCAGGCATTCATGTACTTCTTATGGAATCCTCTCATGGCGGGGAGTCTGTTAGCGTCTCTGACTACATCCGAGGTTTGGCTGCCTTGAACAGTTAGGTGCTGTCCACCTTCGTATCCAATGAGGGTAACATCAGTGCTTAGAGCTGCCAGGGCATTTACGTTCTGCTCTAATTCACCTCCGCTGTTGAATACAGCAGAACTAAAGTCTACAATCATAGCGTCGTATGCAGCTTGAGCAGTGGTTTCCTCTACGTTATTTCCAACATAAGGAGCAATGGCGTAATAGTCGGTGTGTTGGACAGCGGTTCCAGAAAGAGAAGTTCCGATGCTAACATCAGTAGTTAGAATATCGTTTACTCTAGCGGAGTTAGCCGATTGACCAGCGATTACCTTCTTAACCCTATGAGGAGCTTCCGAGAATATTGTATCAAATATAGCAAACACTTCGCAAGACCTAGTAGCGTAGGCTTGGAGCCAAGCAGTTCCACCAGCAGGAATGCCATATTGCGGTACTAACACATCAGCTAGGTAGTTGTCAGCGGTAAATAGGGGGTTCCAAGTTTCATTACTGTACTCAATGAATACTCGTAGGTCGCTTCTTAGATTGCCTATGAAAAGGGTAGCTAGACTTGATACGTAATTATCGTCGGCTCTTTGAGGTACGTTAATCCATGCGTCTGCGCTAACTTGATTGCACATCTCAATTACCCACTCCCAAGGTACTCCCTTTCTTCTTCTCGTAGTAGGAGAGTAGTCGGGGTCATATAGGAAAGTGTTAACATTACTGTCAGAAGTCAGAGAGCGTTGCTCCCAAGAGGAGACGGTGTTGTTGTTGGTCTGAGTGAAACTCATGAACCTTAGAACTTCAATCCCTTCGAGTGTATCCAACCACTTCTGTCTAAACGGTTGCGACACATTGTAGGTTCCCTCATCTGATGCAGCTAATACCTGACAACCACTTACGTAGTTAAGGGCGGTCATATTTGCGGCGGTAGGTCTGATTCTAAAGTAAAGGTCGTTAGTACCGTTCCAGGTAAACTCAATTCTCTTATTAGCGTTACTGATTTCAGTACCACCAACAATGAAGATTTGACTAGCTAAGTCTCCACCAAGCGCACCTCCTGAATATGTTAAAACATAGTTTCCAGAAGCATATGAACCTGTTCCTTCTGTTCTTAGAACATAGTTTAGAATCTGGTCTGTTGTACAGCTTTGTTGCCACCCTGCCGAATCGAAATCCTCAAGGGAGCTAACATGGAATGGACCGCCAGAGGCATAGGAAATGCTGGGCTGTCTCGATGCCAGAAACATGTCAATGAACGGTTGACCTTCTGAGAAGTCTGTGACTTGGTTAATGTTCAAAGAAATCCTAGCACCATAGTTAGTTGGAAGCTCAATAAAGGTAATGCTAGGAGCAGTAAGCTCTACGGGTCCAGCCGTCTCCTGGTTAGCTACAACAGTTAGCGTTGCTGTACCAACCGCGTCGGAAGACATAGTTAAGACCGCAACACCATCACTATTAGTAACAGCAGATGCGATGATGAAGTTACCTAAATCAGTCGAACCCTCAACAGTTACGCCGCCAACATTAATTCCATTAGTGTCAACTACGGTAACAGTGATTGATACAGTCTCTTGAGTGCTAGCGGGGATGTAGTTGGTTCTACTGGCTGTTACAGTGGAAGCCAAGGCATCGATTTTGTCAGCGTTTCCGCCAGCAACACCAGCAAAGTCGATGAACTGAATGTACGATGCCTCTACAGAACCTTCAGGGTCCGCTCCTAATGTGCTTCTAATTCTCTTTGCTTCAACCGTTGTTAGAGAAGTGGGGATTACAGTTACAAGATGGACGGGCCAAGACTTAGAGTTTACAAGGTTGTCACCAACCAGAACGTTCTTAATATTAAAGCTTCTGGCTCCAGCTACAACGGTAACATTTCCATTGGAGGTATATGTTTCATCGACTACAGTTGAGATGGCAGCCGTAGCAGATAAAGTCCCTCTAGGAAGAAGGTCTTCGTACTCAAATGAAGCTACTCTTTGATTAGAGTTGGTTACAACGTACACCTTACCACTAATCTCTAGACCAGCCCAATACGCGGTGGTAGCAATCTTAGACTCGGTGGCAGAATCACTCCCCCCGCTTGGACCTAGGACTACAGGGCGGTCTACATGAGTCCAACCAGCGTCGTTAGCTCCTTCGCCCCAAAATCTAGCATAGACAAAGGTGTTCTTTCTGGATACAGGAGTGATATCAACCGTATCCCAAGAAGGGTATGCGGCGGTAGATGCTACATCAAGGTCTACTCTCTGAACACTGTAATTGGAGTTGTACTCTACAATATATTCAGTGTCATTCTGTTGAGCGGTGGTAGCGATGCCGTTACTTCTAATACGGTTTCTTTGGAGGTCTAGTTTGGGAGTCGCTCCGTCCAAGTATGGGAAAACTCTCGTACCCCAGCCTACAGCACGGTCCCTAAAGTCAGACCCTGCTGGAATAGTTGTACCTCCATGATAAGGTACGACTTTATCAATATCCGTCCATGCTGCAACCGCAGTAGAGCTTACGGCGGATACGGAAGCCCCCCAGGAAATATTCTTAACATCAAGAAGGGTGAAGCCATCGGCATCAGCCGCATCAGTACACTCAATAACTTCAATAACGCCTGTCCAATCGCCCTCAGAAACCTCCCTGGTCAGGATAATCTCATCAGAACCCACAGTTGTCCCCAAATCCCCGGTTCCAAAAGGGTCAGAGGTCACTCTGGCTAGGTGGGCGGAGGGTTTCCAGCCACCAGTATCGTTATCAGTAAAGGGAGAGTGTCCCCCGTTGGTGATGTTTACATAATAGTTGGGAAGTAGGGCTTGGGAGGAACCACTAGCATCGACCAACTTTAGCGTGTACGTTAAGCCAGTAAATTCTCCTGCCGGAATCTCATAAATTGTACTTCGAATCGGGACCATGCTTCTGCTTGTCTAGGTTTTCCAGGACTATAATGTGTCCCTCAGATTGTTAGAATCCGTGATGACATAGTTGAGTGTGGTGTAGTTGTATGCATTGAATGGAGCGGAGGTCTGAGTGAGTTGGGTTGCCCAAACATCACACGGTCCATCAAACTGAATCGGCAAATCTAGAGAAAGAAAAAACGGTCCAGTCGCTTTAGCACTCCATGACAAAGAACTCGTTTGGTACGCAGTGGTTCCCGCTCCTGTGTTCCCTGAGACTACAAACACCGCCGTTTGATTGGCTTTGTTCGTGCTTGCGCTGTTCGCGTTTGCGGCGGTAATACCAAAGATAGAAAGGGTTTTTCCTTCGGGAATTCCTCCTTGGTGGTTGTATACAGGATTATCTCCAGCAGTACCAGAGAACAAAGGCATATCGGCTCCCGCAGCGCCGCTAGTATTTATAAACAAAGCCTCTAAAGGAGTATCGCGCTTCAGCGCACCGGGTCGTGAAGCGAAGGTGGAGCCAAAGGAGCTAGAAGAATATGGGTCCACTGGAGCCATTAATATGGAACCTCCTCTGTCGCCACAGTATAATACAGGGTGATGATACTAGTATTGCTGTCAAACGAATGGTTCGTTTTTGCCCTGTATATCAGTTTTGAATTTTCTGTGATTTTGACGGGAGCATCCCAAGCAATCATGAAGGGTCCAGCGTTGGTTGCGGCAGCACCGTAATATTCTTTTCCGTCTTCATCCTCAATAATCCCAGCACACCCAGCGGCACCAATAGTAGCAAAAGTGGTAACAAGAGAAAAACCCCAAACATAAACAGTCCCTGATGCCTGTGTGGACGACGGGGACAAGGTGATATCTCTAGTAGCATTTATTCCTAGGTCAGAAATATCAACCGCAGAGGACTGTAATGATTGCCACTCCCTCTGAAATGCGGGGGACGATGTTCGGGCAAACCCTAGTGGGAGTGAAAACGCGGAACGGCTCATAAAGATATATAGGCTATTTATACTACTCGTCCAGCATCATCGAACAATCTTTAGGGTAGATGTAGGGAAGGTCCACATCATCAGGGCTTACAGCTTCTACTTCTGGATATTGCGACATTGCCAGACTGAGAAGTGTTTTAGGTTCTGTACCTAGATTGATAATACCTACTTTCTCCTTCACAATTGCCTCGGCAATCTTTTTGGCAATAACATCCACCCAGTCGGCGTTCGTTAGAACAGGGTGGAATACTTTCGTAAATGTATTTTCGCTCCAGGTATCTCGGGACTTCAGCGAAGTTCTAATAATAAGGTCAGACTTTTTATCACAGTACGACTCGCCCAGGAATTTCGTCAAGCCGTAGTTATTTTGCGGGTCAGCATCTTCGATTCGATACGGACCTTTGGTTCCTGGATAAACATAGTCGGTGGAGATATAAACCACCTTACTACCAAACTCGTGTGCTGTTTGGCACACAAGCTGGCTTCCTTGCATATTTACTCTCACAGCCTCCCACTTCCCGGTGTGCGTTTCGGCTCCTGCAACATCCGTATAGGCGGCTAGGTTAAGCACAATATCAGGTCGGTTCTGCGAGATAACATCCCACACACCTTTGGAAACAGCGACATCAACTTCCGAGTGAGAGGGACAGATTACATTTGCTCCCGCATTCTTGAGCAAAGGAACGAGGTCCGAGCCTAGACGACCCGAACCTCCGAACACCACGATTGTTTTGTTTTCCAGCATACTAATTAGATAGTTCAGACTCTAGAAACTCCAGCAGGTCTTGGTAGTAAGCATCCACCACAGGAAGAAACTGTCGTAGCTTCGTGCAGTCAATGGTGTAGCGTTTGTCGTGTCCCAGACGGTCTGTTACATACTCAAACTTGATAGCCTTACCTAGTCTCTGTTCTAGGCTACGAATAATGCTTATGTTTGTGTAGGCTTGGGGAGAACCGATGTTGAACACTTCATCACGGGGAGCGGTCATCATCAGTTTGTAAACAGTCTCGGCGTGTTCGTCGGAAGAAATCCACTCCCGTGTCTGGGAGCCGTCTCCATAAACCGGAATAGCCTTATCCTCTTTGATACACTTGACCATCTTAGGCAAGAGCTTCTCCTCATCCTGACCTGGACCGTAGTTGTTGCAGCACCTCGTGATGAGGTACGGAAGTTTGTAGGTTCTTCCCCAGGCTTGCACTAGGAGGTCTGCGGAGGCTTTTGACGCAGAGTAGTAGGAACTAGCCCTAAGATTGAAACTCTCGTCAGCGCCGCTCTCTGTGCCTCTCAGGTCATCCATATCTCCATACACCTCGTCAGTGCCAATCTGAACGAAGCGGCGCAGCTTTGGGCTGTGCTTCCGACAAATTTCTAGAAGATTGAATACGCCTTGCACATTGGTTTTCATGAAAGGAGAACCGTCTGAGATAGAGTTATCTACATGAGTCTCAGCAGCAAAGTTGACGACATGGGAAGCACTTCCGAAAAGACCCCCGATTTTCTCGTTCAGGTCTGGGTCAGCAATATCTTCAACGAAATGTTGGATTCTGCCTTCATGTTTTTCGGGGTCGAACCAGCTTGAAATGCGGTTCGTATCCGCAGCGTATGTTTTCTTGTCAATGAGAATTACATCGTTGTCGGTATTCTCGATAACATACTTTACAAATCGTGAGCCGATAAACCCGTACCCGCCTGTTACAATAATATTTGATTTGCTCATTACTTATTCTTTGGCAACCACCAATCCCGTCCTACGAATGAATGGTGTGGCGTTCTCTCCTCGTCGGGGAAATCCTTGTCGTACTTATTGGTTACGAGATATAACAGCCCTACAGGTTCAGTTCCTACAGCCGTTAGTCCGTGCCACTCTCCAGCTTCGATATGTACCACGGCTGGATTGTGTTCTCCAATGAAAAACTTTTGGGCGTGTGTGCCGTCGTTACATACAACACCTACTTGTGCCATGCCATTCAACACACAAAAGTAATCGTCTTGGTTCTGGTGTCTGTGCCATGCTTTGACGATACCAGGATAAAGAATACTGTAGTTGATTTGGCAGTTAGGGGTAAGGTCGCAAAGCTCGTAAATGTCGTTGAGGCTCCAACCTCGGCAATCTGCGAACTTAGGTAGTTGGTGGATTTTTGCCATTTGAAGTTTGTGGGGAGGGTTTGTGTTTCAGGAAAAAGGTCTGTTGTCGTCTTCTATGTATAGTGATGGGGTGGCGGCTCGCGGGAATGCGTCGTCTAAACATTTTTATCTTCGTAGAACTTGTGAGATGCTCGTGCCAAAGAATCAAAGGTTCCACAATCAATCCAGGTTCCTTGAATCTTATGGGCTTCTAAGCGACCTTCGTTTAGGTACGCTCTGTTGAGGTCAGTAACCTCTAGCTCTCCTCTAGAAGAAGGCTTTAGTTGGCGAATCTTATCGAACACGGTGTTGTCGTACATATAAAGACCTATTACAGCGTCATGGGAGGGAGGGGTGACAGGCTTTTCGATGATATCGACTATCGAACCTTCTGAGTCATACTCCACCACACCGAATCTTTCAGGGTCTGGAACTTCCTTGGTAAAGATGTGACAACCTCCGTCAACACGAAAAGCGTCCACAGCCCCGCGAATATCATCAGCAATAATATTATCCCCAAGAATAACCACGCACTTGTCGTCGCCAACAAAAGATTCTGCCATAGAGAGTGCAGCCGCAATCCCACCTTCGCCTTCTTGATAACCATAGTTTATATTTAGTAGACCAAAGTCTTCGCCGTTTCGGAGAACCCGAATAAAGTCTCCAGCGTGATTTCCTCCCGTAACGACCATCACTTCGTCAACCCCTGCATCCACAAGTGTTTGGAGAGGGTAATACACCATCGGTCTATCATAAACAGGCAGCAGGTGTTTGTTTGTTGCGTATGTAACCGGATGTAAGCGTGAACCTTTTCCTCCAGCTAGGATTACGCCCTTGATTTTGTTTTCCTTTTTGTCGCTCATGGCTTGCTTTCATTATAGCCAAACAAAAAAAATAGCGCGAGAAAAATTCCCGCGCTATAAAGGTAAAACTAAAACTTGTTCGTTAGCTCATCAGGCTCTTGCGGTAGCTCCGGAAGGAGTTACGGGCAGGTGCGCCGACGCGCTTCATCAGAACACGCTCCTTGGTTTGCAGCGACCACGGCTGGTTTTGAATCTTCCGCCACTCGTTTTGAATTCGGGTCGCCTGACCCTTGGTCATGTAGTTGCGGTTGAAGCCTCGCAGGGAGTGTTGGTTCTCAGCAGTAACCAGAACAGAGGGGTTCGGGTCGCCGTTGAAGTTCTTGTAGCTAAACTCTTTGTCGTACATGGTGTTATTGTTGTTTGTTGCTTAGTTGTGGGGGGTCGAGAGGACCGTCCCATTCTCTTGACCTATTATAGGTCTGGCTGCGCGATTTGGCGCGGAAAATTTGGAAATTCTTTGGGTATGACGAGAACCTTGGTTCAGGTTAGCAAGGCTCCACGCCCACGAAGGAGGCTCCCTTGAACACTGCCTTGTATTTCGCACAGTCCGAGCCGCGTAGAATCTCGTCAGCGATTTTGATAGTGATGTTGTTTTTGATAAACCTATTCACGTTCCGAGCGCCGTACTCTTCTGAGAAGGACTCCCCGACCACATAAGAAACCAGTTTCTTTGTGATTCGGATGGGCAACTTCTTTAACTGTAACTGGACGATTTTTTCTGCGTCGCTCTTGTTCAGTTGGTTGAAGAACACAACAGCGTCGAGGCGGTTACGAAACTCGGGAGAGAATCTATCCTTGAAGGCTTTGTTCACATCATCCTTACTGTTTTCGTAGGTGTATCGAATATCCCCAAACCCTAGACTGGTTTTATTTGAGACTTCTTTCAAACCCACATTACTAGTGAAGATAATCAGGGACTTCTTGAAATCCAACTCTGTTCCGTGAGAATCGGTAATTGTTCCTTCATCCATAAGATTCAAGAGCAAATCGAACAGTTTGTCGTGAGCTTTCTCAATCTCATCAAATACAATCACCCACTCATCTGATTTCTCGGCTTTCTCGGCAAGAATACCTTTCTCGTTATGTCCGATATACCCTGGTGGGCTACCAATGAGTTTTGCATATTCGTGAGCGTTTGAATACTCTCCACAGTTGATTTTCATGAGCTTTTTTTGGCTGCCGAAAATCTGACGAGAGAGTTCTTTCGAGAGTTCTGTTTTGCCGACGCCTGTTGGTCCAATAAAAAACAGGTTGGAGTTCGCACACAACCCAGACTTCATCAAACGAAGCTGGCGCATCACTTCTTCAATCGCGGCGTCCTGCCCCACAATTGCTTTCTTCATACGCTCTTCAATACTAGAGAAGTCTGAGAAGGTGAGTGCTTTTTTTGTGTCTGGGGCGATTCCCCGTCCTTTCTCGTCGAGATAGGAGTTGATGGTTCCGTTTATCATATCCAAGGAGAACCCTCGGTAGATTTCGATTACACATTCAAATAACGCGCCTTCTACGGAGCCGTAGGGGTCATCACCCGCTGGTGCATCCGCCGTACAGGTTTTCTTGACAGAGTCGTAGCCAATAACTAGACGCTCCACCAAGAAATCAACATACTCAGTAATGGAGTAGTTGGGAGTAACTACCTCATCCAGTACGGATAATACCAGCTTTTCTAAGTCGTCCTCGTCCAGTTTCCGAATTGGAATGAAGCGGTCGAGGGTATGTGAGTAAACGATAAACTTGTTCTTGAACTCTTTCTTCATCGGTCTAGGTCTTCAAACGACATATTTTCAGGTTTCTTGGAGGTCTTCATCTCGGCTTGAGTCATCTTGAGCATCAAATCCAATACCTTCACAACCTTGTCGTTTGCGCCTTGCGCTAGGTCCAGAGCTTTAGACATTTCTGTCTTTGCTTTATCATCTAGAGGATTATCCGCTACCATCTTCTTGAAATACTCAAACGCTTCCAGCGCCATCTGCCTATCTTTAGCACAGTCACGGACAACATCCTTGGCAAGTTTCTGAACTCTAGGCTCAGAGAAGTAACTTGTTTTGGGAGTGTAAATTGTCGGCATTAATCTAGTCGTTTTTTCCTTTTCTGAAGGTTTTTGAATTTCTTCGTTGCGTACCCAGCTTTAGCCAGTCCCTTGGGGGTTTTTGGCATCTTAGCAGGACCATGCTTTACATTCGTTCTCTTGGAGTAAGCCTTGATAACATTCATTGGGGTTTCGCTTGGAAAACCCTTCACAACCTTATTTTTGGACTTCTCGCCCCAAGTTCCGCGTGTGATTACATAGATTCTGTCGGAAGCTGGTGTAGTAAACACATGACCGTAGTTACGCTTAGAAAGCGCATCAGAGATAGATTTGTGTACGGTTACACGAGACTTTTTAGAAGTGTCTAGCTTGCCTTTTTTATCGGCACTAACCTCTACATTTCCTGATTTTGCTTTAGCCATGTGGGGAATCCTCTAACCTTATTTAGTCATCGAAACCAAAATCATCCTCAATTTTGTGTTCCTCGTTATACGCAGACACGACCTCGTAGCGTCGCTTGGACTTGCTCTGCGCTTTCTGCGCCTTCTCCTCTTTCTCAAGTGCCGCCATCAGTTCATCCGTTTCCTTGTCTGGAATAACTCCCGTTATTTGGGCAGCGTTCTTTAGGTTAATAACATTAAGTCCTAACCAAATACGGGACAGATTTGCTGCTACGAAAACAACCAAAAGAAAAATAGGAAATTCGACCAGAAGTTCGTACCAGAACACATCCCAGTCTATATTCTCCCTATCTGGTCGGAAAATCTGGAAAGTGTTCCAGTCGTCGTACTCGTTTTGTTGCATTGTTTTTGTTTGTGGTACGCGCCCCAGGGGGGCGCAAATCAGGGTTACAAGCTATTATAGCCGCCGGAAGCGCGTTATTCCATCTATTCTAATCACTTGAGCGACCCTTCCTCAATCATTTCTCCGAGTGTCTTCGTTAGTTCTGCTGCGCGGAACTTGGTTTCCCCATCCAAGGAATACCAACCTTTCGAAGGCATTGTAACCATCCCGTTCTTATACGCTGACGAAGTAAGTCCGTAGTCTCGGGTAAGTCCTTCGTTATACATCAGCTTGAACTCGCAGTCCTGGTAGGGAACTGTTACTTTATTTTTCACGCACTTGATGGTTCCTTTGATTCCTGTGGGGTTTTTAAGGTCATCATAAAGCACATCGCTCTTGGTGGAGCCTGTCTCTAACGACACCGCACAATAATACAAAAGAGCTTTGCCTCCACCAGCCTTTGTTCTTGGGTCACCGAAAACAAGACCTACTTTACTGCGAACCTGATTGATGATAATAAGGGCGGCTTTATACTTTCTTAGCAGAGGGTTGATACGGCGAAGGCATTGTCCCGCAACTTTTGCTCGCAAAGCGCCAGAGATTTCGCTATTACTCCCTAGGTCGCCTTCCATCTCCTTGCGGGTGGGGGAGACACCGATTGAATCATACCCGATAACAATCGGAGTATCTTTATCATGTTCACGGATAGCGCGAATCGCGTTCTCAATCGTCTCAAAGCAGTCTTCCATGGTTTCGGGCATCGCGTAAATCAACTTGTTCGAGTCCACTCCAAGAGTCTGTGCAAAGGAAGGTGAATAGGCGTGTTCGTTATCCACCATCACAGTGTAGTACCCTTTCTTTTGTGCGCCGACGAAAGCGTGTGTAAGAAAGACGGTTTTCGCTGTCGAGGATTCGCCGTAGATTTCTGTGATTCCGCCGATAGGGAAACCTCCTTTGTACTCGCCCGAAATAATCTTATTCAAAGCGTAAGAACCAGAATCCACGAAGCCATGCACTTGACCTTCCTCAGATAGAAGGTTTGCGCCGTCTAGACGCTTGCAGATATCATCTAAAAAATCAGCCATGCCCTATTATAGGCATGGCTGATTATGTTTTTGACTTATACTTCCTTTACTTTTTTTGGTTAGCTGTAGTCGTGGCGGGATGTCTGGTAGTATGGGTTTGCGCCCCCGGCACTAGTGTCGAACTCGGAGAGTGCGCCTTGCGCTACCTGATAGTCTACTGAGCTTGTCGCCAAATCACCATTATACAAGTATTGTCCGTTCGAGATACCGTTTCCGCAGAAGTCTATAACATCTTCTACAAAAGAAGTTTGTTCGTTTGCCGCCAAATAGGGTCCATATAGGATACCTGCCGACATCCGATTATTAATCCGGACATCCGCAAGTTGCCAATTAAGCTCAGGGAACTTATCGATTGCGTCGATGGTAACGTCGTTTACCAAATCAGATTGTGATGTCATCCAAGGCGCGTAGGTCGAAGAAAACCCACCGTCGATTGGGGTGGGAGCGAAAGAGTAAGTATACCCCTGCGTCGTATAATCGATTTCTACGTCGCTTGATTCCCAGGGTCGTCTCAGGTAGAACTTTTGGGAGGTATTAATGGTTCCTGCTGGACCTAAAGTTCCGTTTGAAACAACACCGTAGGTCTTGCCATTAACATCCGCACTTGTGGATAAGATTTCAAACCTTTGCGGTTGTTGGTAAGAGGAGGTGTTGAAGCGGTCATAACTTTTAACTGCCCTAGTCGTCGCCGTCACCTTTGCCCATACCATTGTGTTTTGGACGTTTCCAGATACTACGGTGTCTGTTGGGCTTGCGGACGACAAACTAAAATCGGTAGACTGTACCCTATTGAAGCTGTAGCTTGGTACGCGCCAATAATTTACAGTTAGCGACTGTTCTTCAATATAATGAGGACCAGAAAATTGTCCAGACGCCCCTACGAAGCCGGAAGCTGGTGATAGACCGGACACCGTAGTGTTTCCGGAACCCCCAGAAACGGGGTAGGAAGGGCTAACATTCGTGGGAGTTACAGGGATAGGAGCCATAGTTTTTACCTATCTTTATATATTGTGGTATCCCCGCTCTCGTTGTTATTTACTAGATTTTTTTGTAGTTCTCTTTTTGGATTTTGGCTTCTCTTCAGCGGCTTCTTCAGCAGCCTTTGCAGCGGCTTCTTCAGCAGCCTTTGCAGCGGCAATCTCGGCTAGGAGAGCGCGTCTACGGGCGATAGGGTGATTAGGGCGTACCATAAACTTATATAGTACCACTAGTTCCCTTCGGTGAAGGTTTCTTGGGATGTCTCTTCGCCTTTGGTTTCGGCGGCGCGAAATCTTTAGACTGCATATCCAGTAGTGTAAGTGGGGGCATAGAGTAAGTCCCCACCAAATCCACTATCTCATCAGGGGCAATTCTTCTAAGACCTCCAAGGTCCAGGTAAACATCTCGTCCGGTATTATTTTTGAATCGTGCCATATATTTCTTATCCTAATTATCTACCCAATCAGAGCAAACCCCCCAAAGCTTTCCTTCATAGTATACTTCAGGGTACTTCCATACGAACCCTTTTGATGTGAGAGCCACCAAATCTTCCTCATGCCAAAAACAGTGGATGTCGGGTTCCTTCAGCATAGCGTGAAGAGCTTCTATGTTTTTTGCATGACAAAAAAGCTTCTCGTTCTTTAAAAAATCAATTGAGATATGGTATTGTGGTGTGTCATGTCCTAAAAAGAACTTCCCGCTGACATACCAAACATCTACCTCCACATAATGTTGTATCGAAGCATTCTCAACATACAAAGGTAGATTCTCCTTGTTAGTCTTACCTTTGGTGTTGCCTCTATGTGCTATTGTGTGTATCATCCCTTATATTCCGAAAGATAAGTTCTGAGGTCTTCTGGAGTACCTAGTCCCCACATACGCTTGACGGGGATAGTTTTGATTTGTTTGCCGTCCGCAATCGCTTCGTTGAACACAGGGCAAACATAAAACTCGTTGTTTACGCGAATGTTCTTTTCAATCATCTGCTCCGCGTATTTAACATAGTCAGAGCCTTTTGCCCAGTGATACACCCCAACTGTAGCGGTGCTGCTAATAGGCTTCTTTTCAGCGACCTCTTTTACTAGACCTTCTTCTACTTTAGCGAAGCTCCACTTGGGGTGGGTAGCTTCAAAGGTTAGAATGCTTCCATCGCCACTAAGCTCCTCTTGCCACCCATCCTCAAACTCAACAAACTGGTCTGAGTTGGCAGTAATAAGAGGGGCATCATTATCAATAAACTTCTTCGCCAGCAACGTCGTACAGGCAGCGCCTTCTGTCATGCCCTCTACTTGAATGATTTCGCATCCAGGAGCAATTAAAGGTAGTAGGTACTGAAGAGCGTACTTCTCGTAATGCTCTTTTTGCACAATAAAGATGTGCCGCCCATCTAGATTCAAGTTCTCAACAACCTTCTGAATCATTGGTTTGCCGTGAACCTCAATCAAAGGTTTGGGAAAAGTATATCCAGCTTGCTCAAAGCGTGAACCAGCACCTGCCATGGGAATCAAAATATTCATAGTTTCATACCTCCGTTTACTTCAGTCGCATTAGCAACCTCGACCACCTTGGCTCCTACCAGCTTCGCAGCTTGGATACCTTTCGGTGAATCCTCTACTATAATAGCGTTTTGAGGCAAACAATTCAGCATAACTAATGCTTTTATGTATCCTTCGGGGTGCGGTTTGGCGTTACAAACATCTTCATTTGAAATCACACAATCCAGGTACTCCAATACACCGCTATTCTTTAACATCAAACGAGCGGTTTTTCTAATGGAATTCGTAACACAAGCAAGTTTGTATCCTTCCTTTTTCAGTCTTGCCATCAACTGAGTTTTGGAGAAATCTACAGTACAAAGGTCTTCAATCACGCCAACGGTTAGCTCTTGTTTAAGCTCTGAAATGCGCTCGATGTCGCTTTCTTGGACGAGTCCTTTCTCGGCCAAGGCTTTCAGTTTTACTTTTGTTGGTAGCCCGTTGTATGTTGTTTCGTGGTCTTGTCTGGATATCTCATACCCAGCAACCTCTTTCAAGGCTCGGTTTAACGCTTCATAGTGCCAGTCACAAGCGTCAACCAGCACTCCGTCTAAATCAAATAATACTGCTTTGGTCATTAAATGTATTTTGTTCGTTGGTACAACCCGGTATCTATGAAAAAGTACTTATACATATTGTGGTTGTTTACACAATACCATTTGGGGTATGTCATTAAATCTGTGGGTTTGTTTTGTGAAAGAACAACATTACTGAACTCTCTGGGGTCGCGCCCAGCTAGTTCAAACGGAAACCACTCGCTATCGGGCCAACCCCAAAGCATGGCTCTAACATACCCACTGTCTTTTTTATAGTACTCCAGTGACTTGTCATACACAGTAGACATGATTTCCGCATCTTTCTGGTTACACACAAACCACATATCCCCCAACCCAGCGTTTAGCTGATTCCAATAAACTGAATAGACATATTTTTCGTCGGAATCAAAATCAAATCTGTGTGGAAAGTTTACGTCGTCGGGTCCGACATTTCCTATGTCCAACCTCATAATAAAAACTCTATCATACTCCCCTTCTAGAAGCTGTAAGGCTTTTGACCTGCTGTACAAAAATGATAAGCTCCTAGAGATTTGAGCATTCCTGTACATGGTTCTTGGTCGGTCAAAGCCTTCATCGAACCAGGACTGGTCCAAACCATGCTTTACCATCACAGGGGAAAAGTCTTTCTGTTTCTCGCACACAATCTTTTTGGGAGAGTACGAGTCTCGTAGCGTGGTTTCGTGTTCCGGCTGCCAGCAATGTATAAAGTAGTCTACGTCCCTACCAGAGAAGAAGTCTTTAATCTTCTCTGCTGATTTAGAGCCTGTGGTCATGTCTCCTGTGCTTACAGTCCCGTAATACCCATGCAGACAAACAGCTATTTTCATGCCAGCCCCTCCTGCTCCAAAAACTTCTCCCATCCTATCGTCTTACACTTTCCTTGTCTAACAAAATTGAAGTAGACAGGCTCATCCAACTTAATAACATAATGATTCTTTTCTTGGTGTCTGGCTTTTTCAGACCCCTCGACTTCAAAAGACCAAGGGCTGTACTCCTCGTGCATCAAACGAAGAAGATGCTCGGTTCTCCATATCGCTGGCTGAACGGAAGTTAGCCAGTTACTATAGGGAGCCATTCTTTTAATTGTGTCTACGGTCTCGGTGTATTGGTAGTTGGCCATGGATGGAACGGGATTGAGGCACAGCTTGTCAGCCTTTTCTCTCTCCATAAAAACCAACAGCCAATCAAAAAACTCCTTGGTTAGTTTTTGTGAGTAGTAGTAATCATCCAAAGTAAAGAATACATAGTCAGTCTTTACCTTCTGCAAAGCCTCTACCATTCTCTTGCCCCATGCCCCCTTTCCGGGCAAACACCACTCATAGTTTGGGTGTTCAATGGCTTGGGTTTCCCCTGCTACAATTCTAGGAAGTTCATCTGGTAAATACCTATCCATCAATGCCATAGAGTTAGGCATAAACTCCAAATAATCATCACAAGTTCCAACTAGTATTGAGAGGCTCATATTCTTTTCAGGATTTCTTCCTTTGTGTAAGACTCTACTTCATTAGAGTACGGACCCTCTTCGAGAATCTTTTCGTGTAGGTTTTCTCCTGGCTGAAGCCCGATTTCTTTTACAGAGATTTTCTTTCCGTTACCGTACTTCTCAACCATACTCTCTAGCAAAGTCTCAATTTTAATAGACTTCATTGAAGGGCAGTAGGGTGTGCTGTCTACGGAATGCAGCATACACATCTTAATGGTTTCAACTGCTTCATCGATTGTCCAGAAAAATCGGGTGGCGTTCTTATCCGTAACGATAACCTCGTTGCCCTCCTGAATCAAATCTTTCCACTTACACAAAACAGACCCAGTGGAATACAAAACATTTCCATACCTAACAATTCTGTAGGCGCAGTCGGGGTTGAGTTCCTGGTATTGTGCCGCCAACCGTTCCATAAGCAGCTTTGTTGCGCCGTAAACACCCGCCACTTGTGCCGCCTTGTCGGTAGAAATAGAGATAACAAAATCCAGCGGTTGGGTTAGGGAGCAATGAAAAATATTCATCGAGCCTATCACATTGGTTTTGGTTGCCTCTCTCGGATGCTTTTCAGCCAAGCCAACATGTTTGGAAGCTGCTAAATGAAAGACTCCTTTCACGCCTTTCATAGCCTGTCTTACTTCTAGCTCGTCTGACACATCCCCCGGAAAAGTCTCTACAGGATATCTCTCTGAAAGTTTAATTAGGTTACCCTCGTTTCTGGCGAGAACCCTAACTAGACCTCCGCACTCTAAAATGTACTCAATCAGTTTAGCTCCCAGAAACCCGGTGCCTCCTGTTACTAGGTATACTTCTCCTTTTTTGATTTCTTGTTTCATATTACTTTACACTCCTTAAATACTGGGAACTCAGTCAAGTCCCGGTAACCATTGTTTTCGCCTAGGTCAGGCGTATGTTCGGGGTAGTTCTGCATAAGAGCTAGACCGTGTGCCGCCTGTTGTGGGGTCATGTACATATTCCACCCAAGCATATCAATCCTATCGTCTTTGTAATTCACTTCTCCTCGACCTTCGTATCGTGCCTTCTTCAACCACTCCACCATCTTTTCATCATCTGTAAGAATCATCCCTCCTTTTCCTACGGCTAGTGTTTTCTTAATATGAAAAGACAGGCACATGGAAGTTCCAGGGATGTACATGTCTGAGGTGAGTCGCTTTGCTGAGTCGTATATTGGGTACGGCTTGAGTTGATAAGCCCCGGACCAATCAGCGTCCTCAAAGACCACTTCTCCCCCGGCGTGAATCACAGACATAGGTACGGATAGGTAAGTCTTTTTGGGTACTATAACTTCCTCTACATTGTGATACTTGCAGCACAGGAATAATGCATTGGTACAGCTATCAACGGCTACAGCAAAGGGCGCTCCAGTGTAGTGCGCCACTTCTTCCTCAAACATTTTTACAATGCTGTACGGATTATGTTTAATGCTTTTGTGTGTCATAGGGCAACAGCGAAAAATAAATGATTGGGTGATACATGTAGTCGATGAGTTTTTCTTATATGATTCCAAAGACCCTCTAAGTCATCTACCACTCCCGGATGGTACTCACCGACGATGA